>ERZ779877.579-NODE-579-length-38600-cov-23.254508_pt1 | contig 38600 bp, 28 predicted proteins | sample MGYA00511556_ERZ779877 | MGnify/ENA primary metagenome ERZ779877 (study PRJEB29588, sample SAMEA2159338) | human gut metagenome | biome: human gut; feature: human-associated habitat; material: faeces | place: Denmark | collected 2008/2010 ...
TTATAAAAATCAACATTTTTAAAAATTTACCTGCAAAAACCATATAATTTTAATTTTTTAAAAAATATATGCTTTTCATTAAAGCATACAAATAATTTTGAGTAATTTTTATAAATATTATTTTCGCTATTTAAATTTGCCAGGCTAGCTTTTTAGTAAGTTTTATATTTAAATATGCTCTTTCTAATATGCTCAAATTTATTAAATTAGAGAGTTCAAACCTAAATTTCAAACAACTTTATGAAAAAAGTTCGTAAAAGTTCGACATTTTGCCGAGTTCAACTCCTAAATTTATTATTTAGAGCTAAGCTCACAACGACTTAGAATTTTTACCACCATCAAAACAGCCTAGTTTTCTCCATTATGGTGAGAAGGAGATATTATGTACTCATCTCCGAAAGGAGAAGTTTTATGAAACACAAACTTAGAATCATCGGGTCTAATAATTCTTCAAAAAAAGCGTATTGCTATTTATAAGAAGATATCTTTTGATGTAATGGTTAAACGTTTAATTGGCGAATTAGACGAAGTAATAATTATCGTTCCTGGAGATTCAGCTAAATATAGAGGAGTATAAACTGCTAATTGATTTAAACTGAGCACTTTTTATAAAAACAAAAAAATTGCGCAGTATAAACATGCTATTAATAGTGGAATGATAGTTTAAACTGCGCAAAAATACATATTTATAAAAAATTGCGCAGTATAAACACAATAATAACAAGAAAATAATAGTTTAAACTGCGCAAAAATACTCATTGACTAAAAATTGCGCTGTATAAATACAAAAATAATCCGATAATAGTAGTTTATACTGAGCAAAAATGTTTAATTATGGAAAATTGCGCAGTATAATACTAGTAATAAGAGGTGATTCTATGATAATACGTGAAAAATATTTAAAACAAATAAGACCTTTTTATGATAGCGACTTAGTTAAAATAATAACTGGTATAAGAAGATGTGGTAAATCGGTTATTCTAAAAACTATATATGATGAAATAAATCAAATCACTTCGAATACAATATATTTAGATTTTGAAGACGCTGCTGATTTAAAAAAAGCAAGCTCTGCTGATTTGTTGCTAAATTATGTAGAACAAAACAAAAAAGATGGAAAATGCTATATATTTTTAGATGAAGCGCAAAATGTAAAAGATTGGGCAATTGCTGTTAGAACACTTAGACTTCATAATAATTCTGTATTTATCTCTGGCTCTAATTCGAAGTTACTATCTAAAGAATTTGCCACCGAATTATCTGGAAGATATGTTTCCTTTAGGATTAGACCTTTCGTTTATAAAGAAATTGTTGAGTATTCAAATCAAATAGGAAGGAATTTTAATATTACAGATTATTTAATATGGGGCGGTTTTCCAAAAAGATTTGATATGGAAAATGATGAGTCAACAATTAGGTATTTAAAAGACTTAGAAGATACAATTGTTATTAAAGATTTAATAAAAAGATATAAAATTAAAAAGCCTGATTTATTTAAAAAGTTTGTTAATTTTGTTTTGAGAAATAATTCTAGAATTTTATCAGCAAGATCGATTCATAAAGACTTAACCGGCCAAGGTATTGAGTGTTCATCAAATACAATATTAGCTTATATGCATTGCCTTAAAGAGGCTTATGTTATAGATGAATTGCCACAATACTCTACAAAAGTTAAAAGAGAATTAAGTTTTGTTAATAAATTATATAATTCGGATGTATCCTTTAATTCTTTAAAAGTTGATAATAATAGATATGATTTTGACCATAATTTGGAAAATATTGTATATAACGAACTTTTATATATGGGATATGATTTAAAAGTTTTTGATAACAATGGAAAAGAAATAGACTTTATAGCTTCAAAAAATGGGAAAACATATCTAGTGCAAGTTGCTTATAGTGTTGTTGATGAAAAAGCTTATAAAAGAGAATTTAGTGCTTTTTCTAATTTGGATAATAGCAATCAAAAAATATTAATAACAAATGATGTAATAGATTATTCAACATCCACGGTCCGTCATATTAGACTTGAAGATTTCTTGCTGATGGATGAATTATAATATTTAACATTTAAAAGCAAAATAAAGATTAGCTTGTTTCATAACAATATATTCGCAATTCTTAGAAATAAGAGAATTTATATGATGGTGTAGCAGAGTGGTTTGCTACATCATTCAATTTAATATTAAGAAAATATTAAGAATATATTTTTTAAATTCATTTCTCATTTTTAAGTGACTAGAATTTTTAACAGCGATGTTCTTCAGCAAATCGCCAAATATTTGAAATTTAGGGGTTTTAAAATGAGAAAGAAATTTACAATTTTGAGTGTAAGTGCTCTTTTGGCGTTAGTTAGTTTAGCTAGCTGTTCAAATTCATCCGAGTGTCCTGTTTGTGAAGAGGACCCAGATGATGATAATAATCCTAGTGATAATCCAGGTGAAAATCCTGATGATAATCCAGATGAACCTTTACCTGATGTACCAGATCCATCAGAAGGTTTAATAGATAAAGAAGAATCTCCATGGAATGAAGAAATTACTAATTTAATGTTTAATTCTCTTGGTGGTGCTATTCTTCCTTTTGTAGATTTGGGTGATGGAGAAATCCAAGCTGAATATGTTAAAAATGATGAAGATAATGACTATAAATCTTATTTAGAGCTTGTTGGAGGTAGTTTTTTAGCTTCGCATCTTGAAAAAGCGGTTGAAACCTATGAAGAGCATTATTGGAATACAGTAATGCTTGGAGATAGCTTTTACGCATCTAATGAATTAATTGATGTTTCTATTGAGATTTATAAAAATTATAATAATTTATTTGAACTTAGAGCTTATTATGATGAACCTTTTAATCCAGCTGATGCAACTGAGTGGGATGATGTTACTTCTTTATTAATTAGTGAACATTTTGGAAGATTTGAAGTTCCATTTACTTATTTAGGTACAGTAAATTATGATTCATCTATTAATGATAGTGGAGCTTTAGTTGTAACAGGTGGAACATGGAATGACCAAGTTTTAGATGAATTTAATGCTGCTTTTAAAAATTGGACTATTTCTAAAGATGAAGAATTATTTACAACTTTATATGCAACTCATGAAGTTGATGGTTCAAAATTAAGCGCAACCATTGAACAAGTTAATAGTAAGGCTCAACTTACTGTTTCTTTAGAAGAATCTTTCAACAAAGAAAATCAAAGTAGTTGGTCAAAAGAAGTACAAGTTGCAATGGATAGATCATTAAATAAAACTATCTTACCTTATGTTTATTTAGGAAGTGTTTATCCAACTATTGATACGACATCTACAAACGAAAGAAGTATTACATTAGTTGGTAAAATTTGGGATAACGAAATTTTAGAAAATGCTAAATCAGCTTTTGAAGCAGATGGAAAATGGGAAAGTGTCGCAAGTGAAACAAGCATTACTTTCTCTAAAGCTATCGGAAATGAAGATTTTGAAGTTGTAATCGAACAAAACGCAGAAGGAGTCCCTGTTTTAAGAGCTTCTAGAGAAGAAATCTATAATGAATCAACTTTAACGGATTATCCTGAAACAATTAAGACTGCCTTTAAAGATAAATATGGAGAAGAAGTTAGCATTATTCCATATTTATATTTAGGCACATCTTCACCTACAATTAATAACGAAATCCCTGCAGAACACGAACAAGATCTCCATAAATTAGTTATTACAGGTGGTAAATATGATGCTCGAGTTCTTGAACAATTTAGAGAAAAATTTACCAGCAATGAATGGTATGCTGAAATTGATAATTTTGTTACAGATACTGGCTCTGAATACGGCGATTCTAGCGATGTTTTAGCAGTCGCAATTCAATCTTTTGAAAAGTTTACTTATAAAGTTGGTTTGTTTACCTTAGGAGAAGGCGAAGAAAAAACAGTTTATTTAGAGATTAATAGATCTGAAAATAGTGGTTCTCAAGCCACTAAGTGGAGCGATGAATCATTAACAAACCTCGAAAAAGTTTTGGGAAGTGGCGTTGAAATTCCTTACTTTGATATCGGAAGAGATACTTTAGAATTCATCTTCAATGAATATGGACATCTTGAATTCCAATTTGTTGCAGATGCAAATAACATCTCTTATAGAGTTTGGTGTGCAATTGATGCTTTAACTGAAGATGGCTGGGATGTAAAACTTGCTCATAATGATACTTATTATGACGATGAAGTTTTAATAAGCTCAATAAATGCTACAAGAGACTTTAATGGTAAAAAAGTAAGTATCGATATTGAAGTTAATTCTAATTACTATTATAGATTTGTAATGTTTGGCAATGTAAAACTAGTTGAATCATATGATTCTTCTAAAGAAAGTGGAAGCTGGAGTAATGAAATTAAAAAAGCTATTAGTGATAGATATAAAATTGATTTACCTTTTATCTATTTAGGAACTGATAATCCTTATATTTATGAAGATCCTGATGAAGGTCAATTGATGATTATTGGTAATGCTCTTGAAAAAGAATTATTCACAAATGCTAGAGAAGTATTAACTAAACAAGGGTTCCTTATTGATAATGGCGAATCATATGACACTTATATAGTTGCAACAAAAGAAAATAGTGATGGAAACATTGTTACTCTCTATGTCGATTCTGATGATGAAAGACCTTATATCACTTTTGACTTAACAGAAGTATTTAAACCAGGCGAAAACAAAGAGTGGAGTAAAAAAATTCAAGATACTTTAAATAAAGAACTTCCTGAAGGCGTTACTTTACCTTACCTCTATTTAGGTACAGTTGACCCATCTATTAGTGTAGAAAATCATGATAGTGGAAAACAAATTTCTATTGTTGGTGGAAACTGGGATGACGAAGCTATTAGTTTAGCTTATGAGTATGTAAGTAAAAGTGAAAGTGGTTTTACAATTGATATAACAAGTGACACATTTACTGGCTATAAATTACTTGAAGATAAAACAGCAGTAAGAATGCGAGTTTCTAAAAATGATGATGATCTTATTCAATTAGATGTTTATGTTGACGAAAAACCAGAAGAAGTTATAGAAGGACTTGCATCTTGGAAGGATTTCCCTAAAACGTATGGGGGTGGAACCGTGAGTGATTTAATGAATCAAACAATTGGCTCTCAGTTGCCAGAATTTGTTCCATTAGGTTTATTACCAGATAGTGTTAGTTTATCTACTCCTTCAAGAACTGGTAATAACTACATGAAAGTAAGTTCCTATTATAGTAATTTCAAACCTTACTATTTATATCTTGCAATGGATGAACTTGAAAAAATGGGCTATGAAGTGACATTTAATCCATTTGCTGAAAGGGAAATGCCAGGATTTGTTGCTAAAAAAAGCGATGAAAGCGGAAAAGGCACGACAATGATTACACTTTCTTCATCAAGTGGTTATTACTATGATGATGAAAATGGTTTACGTTTATCAGCATTATATTTACCTGATATGAGCAAATTTGAAGGAACAACTGATTTTGCAGAATCAGATAGAATTAACATTAATAAAGCTTTAAACGAATTACCATTACCATATGTAAATCTTGGATCTGAATCATTAAGTATTAAAACTTCATATGGCAAAGTTTCAATAACAGGATATAATTATTCATTGGCAATTATTGCTGGTATTAAAGCTGCTTATGTTAAAGCGGGCTGGACAATTTATGATACTTATGTTGTAAAAAATGGTCAAAGATATGATACTATTGGAGGCTATTTAGAAGTAGAAAATGGTCCTACTTATGTCTTAACTGTTACACCTAATATCTCTGCAGCAGTTTATGGGAGCGGATCTTTCTCATCAGACTCTATTTCAACAAATTTACTTATTCAAATGGCTTAATTATTACCTTAACTGAAATAAGGGGGTTAATATATGTTAAAAGACTACGTTAAACGATTAAAACTTGAAAAAATAATGCAAGGATCACTCTATGCATTAAGCGGCGGCTTATTAGCTGCCGCTATTATGGTTATGGTCTTTCAACTTCTCGGTTTAATAGAGTGGTATTTTTATCTTATTTCAGTTCTTGGTGGGGTAGTAGTTTTATTTATTATTCTTTCTATCTATTATTTTGTAAATAAAGTTAGTGATAAAGAAGTAGCTAAAAGAATTGATCAAAACTTTAATCTTCGTGAAAAAGCTTCAACAATGGTTGAATTTAAAGGTCAAGATTCTCTTCTTATTAACAAGCAAAGAGAAGATGCTGAAAAAAGTATTAAACTTAAAAGCCCTAAAAAGTTAATTCTTAAAATGACTATGGCAAGCTTACCTCTTCCTTTATTAGGAGCTGGTGCCTTTACAACATCATTTTTTACTCAAGATATTGTTAACATGTTAAAGGTTGACGAAACAGAAGATAACTTTGATGATGAGACTGATCAAATCATTGATGTTATTAAAGATTATATTGGAAAAAGTCAGGCTTCTGCAGCGTTTAAAGAAAAATTGTACCAGATTTTAGAAGAACTTCGTGAAGATTTAAAAGGAGATACTTCTATTCCTTCTAGACAAGCAAAAGTTAATGCTGCTAAAGAAGAAGTTGACGTAGCTTTAGATGAAGTAAATACCAAAGAAGAAATTGGTAATGAACTTCTTAATGAAGAAAGTGATTTTACTGAACTTGGTACAATCCTTTTAGAAGCTAATGTAGAAGCTATTGAAGGAGCTTTTGATGTAGTTCTTTCTAAACTCGACAAAATTTATACAACTAGTGGATTATTAGATTATTTTGAAGAATGGATAAAAGCATTAGAGCATTTACTTAAAAATGTTGATGTTCCTTCAAGCGATGCAAATTATTCAACTTTCTCCGATTTATTAGCTAAATTAGAGGCAATTTATGATAATGTCGAAGAAAAAATTGCCGGCAGTTCAAATGCTTCAGCTTCACTTATTAATAAATTAATTAGGGATTCTCAAGAACAAGCTAAAAAAGCAATTGAAGAGGCATGCGAAAAATTAAAAACCGATATTTCTTTAGAAAAAGCAAATGACCAACTTGCAGAAGATGTTAAGAAGTTAATGGATCAATTAGTAGATCCAGATAATGTTATTGATTCTGATGAAGGTATGGAAGGCGGCCAAGGAGACCAAGATGGCGAAGAAGGCGATGCTGGTGATAAAGGCGACCAAGAAACCGATGCAGGAGATGGTGAAGAAGGTGGCGCTGAAGGCGGAGAAGGAAATGGCGATGGCAATAAAGGCGAAGGCAGCGGCACTGGAAGTGGCGGTCAAGAAGGTGAAGGGGATGGCCAAGGTCAAGGTGAAGGCGCTGCAGGAGGCGGTGGCGAAACCGAATATGGTAGTAACGATAAAGTTTACACCGGAGAAAAAGGTGAAACCGAATATGGTGATGTAATTGGTGATTATCAAAACGAAGCCAGCGATGATGCTAAAAATACCGGTGATGATGATTTAGAAGGAGCAATTGGAGATTATTTTGATGAACTTTATGGTGAAGGAAATAATAATCAAACCAATCCTTAATTTTTAAAAATATATTAGTTTAGAGGAGTTATACATGGAAAACGAAGAATTACTTAAAGAATTTAGCGATGCATCTAAAAAGATTAAAGAGCAAATTCATCGAGATATTATTGGGCAAAATGAAGTTGTCGATAATGTTATCATCGCAATTATTGCTGGAGGTAATGTTTTGCTTGAAGGCGTTCCTGGAACAGGTAAAACTCGACTTGTTCGTTCAATGGGTCAAACATTATCTTTATCATTTTCAAGAATTCAATTTACTCCAGATTTAATGCCAAATGATGTAACTGGAACTAATATTATTCGAAAAGATAGCGAAGGTAATCTTGTTTCTTCTTTCCAAAAAGGGCCTATTTTTTCACAAATCATTTTAGCTGATGAAATTAATAGAGCTACTCCAAAAACTCAAGCCGCTATGCTTGAAGTTATGCAAGAACATAAAGTTACTGTAAGTGGTATTTCTTATAAGATGGAAGAGCCATTTTTTGTTTTAGCAACGCAAAACCCTATTGAGCAAGATGGAACTTATCCTCTTCCTGAAGCCCAAATGGATAGATTTATGTTTAAACTTAACATGGTTTATCCAACTGAAAAAGAATTAGCAGATATTGTTAATTTAACTCAAGAAGATCAAAAAGAAAGAGCAGAAAAAGTAGTTGATGGAGAAACAATCCTTAATATGAGAAAACTTGCAACAAGTGTTCCTATTATTGAAGATGTTTTAAATTATGCGATGAAACTCGTTCATAAAACACATCCTGAAGTCGATAAAACATCGGAAATTGCTAAAAAATATATCAAATTTGGAGCATCTCCTCGTGCTTGTCAATCTCTTATAACTGGGGCTAAAATTAGAGCTTTAATGAATGGAAATTATAATGTTTCTTACGAAGATATTGATGCTTTAGCTCTACCTGTTTTACGTCATAGAATTAAACTTACTTATAATGCTATTAATGATAATTTATCAGTAGATGAAGTTATTAAAAAATTAATCGAAGAAACCCATAAAGGTAAATAAGCTATGAAGCAAATCATTGATGAACGTTTTTTATCTCAACTTGAGTTATTTTCACTAGCAATAAAAGACAATATTGCTGGTCTTTTTGGTGGAAGTCATCAATCGAAAAAATATGGAACATCATGTGAATTTGCTGATTATAGAGAATATGTTGAAGGTGATGATATTTCAAAAATTGATTGGAATATTTATGGGCGATTTGAAGAGCTTTATCTAAAACTTTATCTTGATGAGAAGCAGATGTATACCAAAATCTATATTGATGCTTCTAAATCAATGTCCTTTTTTAATAAAGGAGAATATGCTTTACGTCTTGCAGCGGCTTTAGCTTATTTATCAATTAGTGAAATGGACCGTGTTTCAATTTATCTTGTTAAAGAGCATAGTGTTATTCCTTTATTTGAAAAAATTATTGGTCGAGAAAAATTTTATGAAAACATCTCAAAGCTCAACGAAGCAAGTTTTAATGGAGATGTTTATTTATCTGAAGCAATCATGAGAAGTGATGTTGGTTATGGAAATGGGAAAAGTATTATTATTTCTGATTTTTTAACTTATAACGATTATTTTTCAGCAATTGATTATTTAAGAGAAAAACACCGTGATGTTTTATGTATTCAATTATTAGCGCCAGAAGAAATTAATCCTACTTCTAGAGGTAAAAATATTTTATATGACGTTGAAGATACAAATAGATTTTTTAAAGGAAATATTACTCGTGATGTATTAAATGCTTACCATAAAGCTTTAGATTATATTCAGTCAAATTTACTTCATTATTGTGGTGCTCGTGAAGCCGATTATACGCTTTATGATACATCAATTTCTTTAAGAGAACTATTTATGGATCGTTTATTAAATAAGGGGGTGATTAGATGAGTTTTAATTTTCCATTTGGTCTTCTCCTTTTACTTGCAATTCCTGTTCTTATTATTATTTATATTATTAAAAACAAATATAAAGAGAAGGTTATCTCTTCTAGTTATATTTGGGATTTAAGTAAAAAGTTCTTAAAAAAGAAGAATCCATTAAATTCAATTGCTAATCTTTTAAACCTTATTATTCAATGCGTTTGTATCGCTTTTTTAAGTTTTTCCCTTGCAGATCCTGTATTTAATTTTCAAAATAGTGCTGAAAATGAAGTTTTTATTTTAGATGCTTCAGCAAGTATGAAAGCATTAAATGAAAATGGAGAAACGCGCTTTGAAACAGCAAAAAACCAGATTAAAGAGCTAGTAAATGATACTCCTAATGGTTCAACTTATACTCTTATTGTAAGTGATTCTAATTCTCGAACACTTTGTAAAAATATTGAAGATAAAGATATCTTTATTTCTTTATTAGACCGCGTTGAAATTGATTATGGAGAGAGTGAACTTGAAAATGCAATAAGTCTTGCTCAATCTCTTGCTTCAGTTGGCGAAGGCAGTAATTTTTCTTTATTTACTGATAAAGATATTAAAGTTGAAGAAGGAATTAAGGCAATAAATGTTAGTGATACTACAAAAAACTATGCAATTAGTGATTTAAGAATTGATGAAATTGAAGAAGAGGAAGTGCCTTATATCTTATTAGAAGCAGATGTTATTTCTTTTAGCGAAGATACTTCTTTAACGGTTGAATTTATTATTGATGAAACTTCTTTAGGAACTGTTGAAGAAGAAGTTAAGCAAAACGAAACAAAAACTTTTTCTTTAAAAGTTTCTAATATTGATAAAAAATACGATAATTATTCTTCTCTTAAAGCAACGATTTTAAATGAAGATTATTTAAAAGATGATAGTGAATTTATTCTTTATAATACAAGTGATTTTGATACCACTAATATTTTAATTGTTAGTAATTCACCATTTTATTTTGAGTCAGTTTTTAACGCTTTAAATAAGAATAAAGTTAAAATAACTTATTCAATAATTTCACCTTATTTATATTCATTATCTGGTGGAACTGTTGGATATGATGTTGTAATTTTTGATGGTTATTCACCAGAAAAATTACCAGCTGATAGTGCAGTTTGGCTTTTTAATTGTGGCGAAACAATTCCAAATTCTGGATTTTATTTTCAAAAAGAATTTACTGTTGATGATCCAGGGATAAATGCAACTTATGCAAATAATAATGACGACATTTTGTATCAAGAGTTAACAAAAGATTTAGTAAAAAGAGAAATCACTATTAAAACTTATCTTCGCTATACCTCAAATTCAAAATTTACAACAATTTTATCTTATGATAATCTTCCATTTATTTTTGCTGGAAGAAATGAATTTAATCAAAAAGAGATTGTTTTTAATTTTGATTTACATAATTCAAATTTACCTCTTTTAGCAGATTTTATCATTATGATGAGAAACTTTATTTCTTATTCAAATCCATCAATTTTAAGTGATTTTAATTATATTTCTCATGATGAAGTTACTTTTACTTTTCCAGATACTGCATTATCTTGTAAAATCCTTACTCCATCAGGAAGAAATGATTATCTTAATGCTTATGATTTGCAAAATTATAACTTAGAAGAAGTTGGAACTTATTCTATAAATGTTGAACTTGCAACAGGTAAAAATAGAGAGATTAATATTTTTAGCTCTTTCCCTCTTTCAGAAAGGAATTTAGCTCAAGAAGATACAAATACATATAGCATCCTTTTAGATGAAAATATGCCAAAAGCTGATCGAATTTTTGAAGGTTTAATTGTCGTTTTAGTCGTTTCGTTAGTGTTTCTTTTAACAGATTGGATTTTATACAGCCATGAACAATTTTAAATTTAATAATCCTTGGTTATTATTCTTAATTATTCCACTAGTTATTTTAATAGTAGTTGGCTTTTTCATGATGAAAAAAGAAAAGCGATACACTAAGAAAAATATAATTTCTTTTTCATTACATTTAGTTATTGCTGTTTTAATTTCAGTTGCTTTTGCTGATCCAAGTTATTTAACAATTGATAAAGAAACTGAATTATATATCCTTGTTGATGCTTCAGCGAGTGAAAAAACTTCTTTAGATCGACTTGATAAAGCGGTTAAAGATGTGACAAGCGCTGCTTTAGTCACACCAAATACAAAAGTTGGAGTTATTCCTTTTGCAAAAGAAGCTAAAACGCTTGTTGAATTAGGCGGCTCTTTTAATTCATTAAATGATATATATAATGATGAAACATTTGATTATACTGCTACAAATTTAGAAAGCGCTCTTATTTATACCACTGAAAAATTCAATGAAGATTCATATAAAAGAATTGTTTTGATTTCTGATGGAAATGAAACTGATGGAGAAGCGATTAATACGATTGAAACTTTGATGCAAGAAGGCATTACAGTTGATGTTATTAATTTAGATGCTGATTTTCCTGTTGAGATATCATTAACTGGGATTAATTATACGGATAATACATATTTAAATAGAGAAGAAAAGGTTGAAGCTCTGATTAATGCTTCAACGCCATCTAATGTAACAATTGAGTTATATAAAGATGATCATCTTGTTGAAACGAAAAACACTTATTTAAGTGGAGGATTAAATGTTGTTGATTTTTCTTTAGATACTTCAAGTAGTGGAAGCTTTAAATATCGCGTTGAAATAAAAGAACAAAATGGTTCTGCATTTAACGATACATTTAAAGAAAATAATGCTCGTTCTTTTATTCAAAATGTTTCTGGCGATTTTGAGGTTTTATTTTTAGGAAAAACAGAATCTGAATTAGCTAAATTTAAAGAATTAGCTGCTCTTCCTCAAGAAGCCAAAATTGATTCATATATTAATGAAGAAAATGTTCCATATACTTTAGAAGATTTAATTAAATATGATGAAATTATTTTATCAAATACTGATTTAGCAACACTTAATAATTATGCTGAATTTGTAAATAACTTATCAACAGCAGTTAAAGTTTATGGTAAATCAGTTTTCACTTTTGATGCAACCTATGTTGGTAACACTAACGATCCAGCTTTAGTTTTATATAATGATTTATTGCCTGTTCAATATCAACCTGATGATTCACGTGCTTTAGTTTTAGTTATTGATTCTTCTGGTTCGATGGGTGGGAACAATTTAGATATGGCCATTCAAGGAGCTAAAGAAGTTGTCGATAAACTTGACGTTAATGATTCAATTGCAGTAATTAGCTTTGAAACAAATGTTACTGTTCCAGTTACAATGACAACCATTAGAAATGAAGCCAATCGTAAAGACATCAAAGATAAAATTGATCGAATTACTAATAATGGTGGGACCAACATGATTAATGGTCTTGATGAAGCTTATAAACAAATTCAAGGAGTTACTGCAGAATATAAAGATATTATTACTCTTACTGATGGTGTTGCGGGTGATGACATTGATGATTTAAAAAAATATGTCACTTCTATGAGCTTTTCAAATATTTCATGCTCTTTTATTAATATTTTAGATAAGAGCGGAGAAGAACTTTTAAGAACTTTAGCAAAGCTTGGAAATGGTGAATATCATTACGTTGATTCAAGTCTTGGATTAAAAGACATTATGGTTGATGCTATTGAAGAAGAGATTATTGATACAGTAATCGAAAAAGATTCTCCAGTTATTTATCAAATCCAAGATGATCCTTCTCTTGAAGGAGGAGTTTATAACAACTTAGAAAATGTTTTAGGCTACAATTATTGCCGTATGAAAAGTGGAGCCAACACTGTTTTATCTGTTCAATATATTCATACAAATTCAGAAAATGAATTAAGTGTTATCGCCATTCCTTTATATGCTTATTGGGAATTTGGTGCCGGAAAAGTTTCGTCGTTTACATCTTCTCTTAATTCTAATTGGACTACTAAATTTTGGAATGCTACTTCTGGAAAAACTTTCTTTAAAAACATAATTAATCAAAGTTTACCTAATCGCTTTAATAAATCGATTTTAGATGTTCAATTTAAGGCTAATGGCTCAACTTCAGAAATTGAAGTTACTCCAAATGTAGATACTAAAAATTCTAAAGTAAGCGTTGAACTTAAATCTTTAAACGGAGAAAATTCAAGTGTTTCTTATGATTTAATTTATGATGGAAGTAGTTTTAACTATGATCTTCCTACTCCAAATGTTGGCTTTTATGAAACTAAAATTAACTTTTTAAAGTTAAACAAAGAAACTAACGAGTATGAATTAGTTGAATCAACAAATCTTACTTATAGTTTTGACTATTCTTCAGAGTTTAATTTCTTTGATGAGACACCTAATACCTTACTTAATCAAATTGCTTCACAAAGTGGTGGATCAATTCTAGCTGAAAATAACATTCATATTGATATGAGTAATAATCAATTAGCTGAATCAAGCTATGTCTCTTTAATGGTTTGGATTTTACTTGCTGCAGTAATTATTTATCTTGCTGATATTACTATAAGAAAATCTATTTTTAGAAAAAAAGAGAAAAAAGAAGTGAATCAAGTAGCGGACAATTATTTTTAAAAATAAAAATGAATTTGTAGAAGTTTAAGCAACGCTATATAAATTCTTTTATTAATTATTGTCACTATTTGAAGAAAAAAATAAAATCTAATTGAGACTTTAAAGGTCTCACAGAGAATAATTTTGAGTTAGTAAAAGGCGGTTATTATTGACCGTCTTTTACTTTTTTAAGCTTTGTTATATCTTCTATAAATGTAAATGAAGCAGTTAAGTTAAAAGCATGACCAATTTTTACCAACGATACACTTTATGTGAAACAAAATTCTAAAAAAGTTTCACATATATTATAATTAAGCTTTTTAAATATTTTTCCTTTAAAATTGGCAATTTTGACCACATTTAAAAAAAAGTTTTTGCCATCTTTTCTATATTTTTCTGTAAATTTTCAAGCTTTAAAATAATTATGCATTCATTGAAGCAGTTGTCGCTGAAAAAGTATTTGTCTTTTAAGACATTTTAGAAATACAAATCTTCCTCTTTAAAAGCGTTACCAATAAACATTACATAATATATTGGTAAATAAATTATTTTTCCTTTTTGTTTAACAAGGCGTTCGTTAGATAAAACATAAGCTTTTTGAATGTTATAGGCATCATTAGAAACTAGATTATTAAGAGCACTATGAATTGAATAATCTTTGCCTGATTTTACTTCAATTGGTAAAGTAGAAAGAGTTTGATAATCATCAATTATATAGTCGACTTCACCTTTATCTCTATTATCATAATAAAATAAATTATATCCATGAGCTATTAATTCAGTGGCTACAACTGTTTCATAAACAGAACCAAGATTAACACTTTTAGTCTCACTTAATATTGCATTTATGTTTGTTCCATAAAATATATTAGTTAATAGACCAACATCATTTAAGTAAAGTTTTAAAAGGTTTTTGGTTTCTGATTCAATTAGTGGATATTTTGGATTAGAGATAGCTTTAACTTCTAAAGCAATACCAGCATTAATTAAATAATCAAATTCTTCAAAGTATGCATTATACCTTGCACCTTTTTTGTTTTCGATGTTTTGCACAATTAATCTCTTCTTTTTATTTTCTAAAGCAGAAGGTATGAGATTGTATATTCTAGTCACTTTTAGTTTATGTTCATTATCATACTTTGCTGCATCAATACCATAATATTCATGTATTTCATTTTGTAAATCACGAACAAGTTTAATGTTATGTGTTGCTAAATATGTATTTACTACATCTGGCAAACCACCAACTAATAAATATCTACGAAATAAATCTAAAATTCTATTATGCAAACTTTCTTCAAGAGGTTCGAGATTTTTGTATTTTTCCCTTAATACATTAATTGCAAATTCGTTTAATCCATTAGCAATAAGAAATTCTTCAAAATCCAATGGAAACATTCTGATTTTTCGGATACTACCAATTGGAATAGAAGTGGTTTTGGCTAGTGTTACTCCTAATAAAGATCCACTTGCGATATAGGTGAATCTACCATCTTGGCTTAGAAATTTTAAAAGTGTTAATAAGACTGGATATTGTTGGATTTCGTCTAGAAACACGAGTGTATTAGCTTTATTCCCCATTTTATCTCCCGCAAATGTACTTAGTTGGAGATAAAAGTCTTCAATCGTATGAACATTAGCAAAAAGCTTAGGGCCTTCATAGTCTTTAATCATGTTAATCTCAATAAAATTTGTAAAAAGACTTGTTGCTACATCTCTAACGATAAATGTTTTGCCAACTTGACGAGCTCCATCTATCAACAATATTTTGCTAGAGTTTGATTTTAAATGTTCTACTATAATAGACCTAATTTTGCGAAATAACATTTTTGCTTTCCTTTTCTATTGCGTTGCGGCTTGAATTATTTAAGATTTACACTTTTCAATATTATTTTATTAACAAATTTTACACTTTTCAATAAATTTTAAGTGTTGAAAATTACACTTTTCAATAATTTACTGTAAATTAGCCAAATATCCAAATGAAAAACCACCAAAAAGCAAAATGAAAACTCGCCAAATAGCCAAATGAAAAAGCGCCAAAAAGCAAAATCATATATTAAATTTACTTTATTTGATGTAAAATTAAGTCATGAAACAATATTATCCACGAATTATAGATGAACTGTTAAAGAAGAAATTAAGAACTTCAGGAGCAGTATTATTAAAAGGCCCAAAATGGTGTGGTAAATCAACTTCCGCAAGTCAAATCGCTAAGTCGATAATTTACATGCAAGATCCTTCAACAAGAGAACAAAATATAGCGCTTGCAAAGGCTTCACCAAAAGTATTTTTAGCGAAAGAAACACCTTTATTAATTGATGAATGGCAAACTATTCCTTTTATTTGGGATGCAATTAGATTTGAAATTGATCAAAGAAATGCTTTTAATCAATTTATTCTTACTGGCAGCTCTTCTCCAACAGAAACAAATAAAATAACGCACAGCGGTTTAGGTCGAATTTCTACATTAGTAATGAGACCTATGAGTTTATACGAATCTAAAGATAGTAGTGGTGAATTTTCAATTAATGATTTATTTAATGGCATTTACCCAAGTGGTGCGTTTTCTCAACATGATATTTTAGATTATGCTTATCTAGCTTGTCGTGGTGGTTTCCCTAGTGTTTTAGAGCTAAATAAGGAAGACAGTTTAGAGATTAGTAAAAACTATTTTGAATCATTGGTTAACCAAGATTTTGTTTTAAATGTTAAGCAAGATCGAGATATTCAAAAGTTTAAATTAACATTAAGGTCTTATGCTAGAAATATCGGAACATCATGTCCTTTAACAACAATCTTAAAAGATGTAAATAGTGATAATAATGTATCAATTTCCGATTCAACAGTTTATTCATATTTGAAATATTTAAATGATATTTATATTCTTGATGAATTGAATGCGTGGTCTCCTTTATTAAGAAGTAAGGTGGCAATAAGAACCTCCCCAACACATTATTTTGTCGATCCATCAATTGCTACAGCCGCTTTAGATGTTACACCTCATGACTTAATTAACGATTTTAAAACTTTTGGTTTTATCTTTGAGTCTATGGTGATCAGAGATTTAAAAATTTATGCGGAAGCTAATGGCGCTAGTTTATATCATTATCGAGATAAAAATGACTTTGAAGTTGATGCAATAATTCACTTTAATAATGGGAAGTGGGCCGCAATCGAAATTAAACTTTTTGATGATGAAGCTATTGAAAAAGCTTGCAAAAACCTAATTAAATTTAAAAATAACATCAATCTCCAAAAGATGAAAGAACCATCATTTTTAATGGTTATTACAGGAACCAAAAATGCTTATAGAAGAGAAGATGGTGTGTTTATAGTACCAATTGATTGTTTAAAAAACTAAAAATTAAAAGGTTTAAAAGTGTATTCAAAAATAAAAGTTATAAAATAGTGAAGATAGAGTAAATAAACAATTAAAAATTGTTTAAACTTAAACTACAAATTAAAAAAGCGATAACGTTTGAATCCATTTTCAAATTAATCGGATTCATTAAAGACGTTATTTATCGTAACGTCGTATTTTTCACAAAACCGGTAAATGAAGTCGCCATCAGGCTCTTTCTTTTCATGTGAGTCATAATATTATTTTAAACCAGATTTAGCTTCTTCATATCTTTTATAAATATCATATTCTTCAGGGTCAACATGGATATCTCCATACGTTATTCCAAAAGAAAAATAAATTCTTCCAACTTTTTTATCGTTTGTTGAAATATTAAATTCAATAAGTTTAATATCATCACCATATCTCTCGCATTTTTCTATATACTATACTTTTTGATAATGTCGCCTTTCTTCTTCAAAGGTATCTGTAACAACTTCCCGTTTTCTATTTGCCATAATTTATTCCTTTTTTGCTAATATAGAGAAGAATGAGGTATTAAGATATTTTATTTCTTATTTCATAACAATTTTTGCGAAATTTATGAGAAACTAGAATAAATATGAAAGAAGCAACTAATAGTTGCGGCTTTGTAAATATAGAATGGTGTTGCATAAAACGCGTTTAATTTAATATTTACCTAGCTAAAGGAGAAAGTATTTATGACTTTAGGAGAAAAGTTAAAACAATTAAGAATTAAAGAGAATTTGTCACAAGAAGATTTAGCTAATAAGCTTAATGTTTCAAGACAAGCAATAAGTAAACGGGAGCAGAATTTATCTTTGCCAGATACTAATAATCTTATTTTGATCGCCAAAATTTTTCATATAACTCTTGATGAACTAGTTAATTATAATGGTGATTTAAATAATGTTAGTGAGACAAAAGAAAATAAAGACAACATCGAAGAAAAAGAAAATAATGATGAAACAATAGAGGAACAGGAAGAAAAAGACTATGAAGTTTTTGAAAAATCACCTCTTTTTGCTCTTCTTTCTTCCTTAATTTTTGTTGCTTGTTTTTTAGTTTTTATTTTAGTTGGAGTTTATGTTAGTGGAGGATGGACTTATTCTTGGATTTCTTTATTGTTTATTCCAGTCTTCCTTTCTTTAATTGAAAGTATTAAAAGGAAAAGAATTAGTGCTTTTCTTTTTCCAGTTTTAATTGTTGCAATTTATATGATTCTTGGACTAGTTTTTGGTTTATGGCATCCTTATTGGTTTATCTTTTTATTTATTCCACTTTTTTATATTATTGCTGAAGCCATCGATCGAGCTTATTTTGTTAAAAAGAATAAATAAGCTAAATAATTATTAAAAAAGAAAACTAAGAAATAATCTTTTAAATCAAATTTACACTTCGTTATAATTTTAAAGGTTAGTTTGTATGAAGATTGGTTTAATTATAGCAACAGAAGAAGAATTTGATACACTTGTTGAAGGTTTTAAAGTTGAAGCTCATGAAGAAAAAGATGATATTTACCATACTTTTCTTTTAAATATAAACGAACATGAAGTTTATGTTGCAAAAAGCGGAATTGGAGAAATTGCAGCAAGTAGCTTAACTCAATACCTCATTACAAAATATGATGTAAAGCTAATTTTAAATTATGGTGTAGTTGGTGCTTTAAAACCTAATTTTAAAATTGGCGATTATGGAATTTTAAAAAGTGTCGTGCATTATGATTTTGATATTTCTGGAATTGATGATATTAATGAAGCAACTTATGAAGAAATTGGCCATTATGAAATTCCACTTACTAGAAAATATATCGACCTTGTTAAAAAAGTTAATCCTAATCTTCCTGAACTCATTTGTGCAAGTGGTGATAAATTTATTACTAATAAAGAATTTAAGGAAAATTTAGTAAAAAAGTTTAACGCTGATATTTGCGATATGGAAAGTGCTGGAATTGTTTTAACTGCTTTAAAAAATAAAGTTGAAGTGTTCTCTTTAAAAGGAGTAAGTGATTCTGCTAGTGATGAAGAATATTTAAATTTTGCTAAAAAAACTTGTGAAGTATTATTTAAAGTTTTAAAAGAAATTTTATTTTCTCTTTAACTAAAAAAGGACTATATTAATCTACTGGAGTTAGTTTATGGAAATTTTAATTACTTTTTTAGGCTTGATTATTCCTTTTATTGGTACAACATTAGGTTCTAGTTTCATTTATATATTTAAGAATAAAGGAATGAGTGTAAATCTAGGCAAAATTTTTAATGGTTTTGCCGCTGGAGTTATGCTTGCAGCATCCTTTTTTGGCTTAATGTTACCTGCACTTGAATATCAAATTGATTATATGCCAACAATTTTAGTGGTTATAATTTCTTTTTTAATCGGGGTTGCTCTTATTTTTTGTATTGATCATTTTGTTCCTCATTTTCATAGTCAAGAAAACTATGAAGAAGGTATTAAAACACAAAAAATATCTAAAGATCAAAAAATGTTTTTGGCAGTTTTAATTCATAACGTACCAGAAGGTTTATCGGTAGGTGTTACTTTTGGCGTAGCTCTTGCTAATTTAACAAGTGGAAATGATATTTTTACTATCATGAGCTCAGCTTTAATGTTAAGTCTTGGAGTAGCAATTCAAAATATTCCAGAAGGAGCAATCGTGTCTTTACCATTTAAAGAAGAAACTAATTCTGCAAATAAAGCTTTCCTTTATGGAATGTTTAGTGGAATCATTGAACCAATTGTTGCAATTTTTGGTGTTTTACTAGCTTATTATATTCAACCTTTAATGCCTTGGGCTCTTGCTTTAGCAGCTGGATGCATGATTTATGTTACTATTGAAGATTTAATACCAACAGCGGTAAGCGGGGAAGGCAAAAATCACTATGGAATTATTTCTTTTATAGTGGGATTTTTAATTATGATGAGTCTTGATTATTTACTAGGATAATCAAGATAGTTTTCATCAATCATTAAAGCGTATTTTTTATTAAAAACCTTGCAAATCTCAATTAAATCCTTTGATAAATAAGTTAAAGCTTTAGAATTTATTTTCTTTATTTCTTCCTTTTTTGAAGAAGATAAAGAGGAAGTTATTTTATATCCTTCTTTATTATTTTTGTTTAAATAATAAGCTTCGCTTAAAGCTAAAACCATATCAGAAATCGTATCACTATCGCCACCTATTGAGATGGCATTTTTTAAAGCGTCAAGATAATCTGTACTAATTAAAAAGAGATAGATAGCTTGCGGAACTGATTTTTGACAAGACATTTCAAACTTATAGTTATTAACTAATTCACGATAATCAAAATCTAAGGAATAATAACTACTTTCAATATAATTTTTAATCTCGCTTTTACTTGCGCCATGAAGCAAAAGAAAAATAGAAGTAGCAATACTTCTTGCTCCTTTAATGCCTTCTTCATGATTATGAGTAATTGAAGTTATAAAATCAGAAAGCTTGATGACTTCATTTAAATTTTTTGCAATATAGGCTACAGGAGATATGCGCATTGCAGCACCATTTCCATAACTATTATAAGCTGATGAAGAATCACTTTTTAACCATTTTAAAAAGCTAGGTCCATAACCAGCGTTAATATATTTTAAAGAGGTTTCTTTAATTATTTTAATAAGTTCGTCACGATTTAAACTTTTATTAAATTTAAGAAAATAGTTAGAAACTGCAAGAGTTAAAACTGAATCATCAGTAAAACGTGTTGTTTTGTTAAAAAAAGAAAACTCTTTTGACTTAACGTTATTGAACTCAAAAGCAGAGCCAATGATATCTCCAACAAGTGCACCAAACATAACCAAATTATAAACTAAAATTTACAATGTTTATATACCTTGAAAGCTCTTCTTCATGGTAGAATTTTTCTATGAATGAATTAGAGATACATAATTTAACAAAAAAATTTAAACTAAGTAAAAAGCAACAAAAAACTAACAAAACAACCGATCCTTATTTAACAGCCCTTAAGGATTTTTCTTTAACTTTAAAAGAAGGAAAAATATTTGGTCTTTTAGGTCCTAATGGTGCTGGTAAAACAACAGCTTTAAGAATTATTTCTTCTTTAATTAAAGCTGATGAAGGAGAAGTGAAATTAAACAATGAAGATATCTATAAAGATATATATGCTTATAGAAGAAAAGTGGGTTTTTTAACAAGTGAATTAAAACTTGATGGATTTTTCACTCCTGATTATACCTTTACATATATGTCGCGTCTTTATGGAATTGAAGAAGACAAGATCAAACAAAATAAAGAAAGATTGTTTAATCGTTTTGGTATTAATTCATTTAAAGATGTTAAAATTTCTGATTTATCAACTGGTATGAAACAAAAAGTTTCATTAGCTATTTCGCTTTGTAATGATCCACAAATAATAATTTTTGATGAACCAACCAATGGTCTTGATATTGTCGCTACAAAAGATGTTGAAGATTATTTACTTTCTTTAAAAAACGAAAATAAGATAATTCTTATTTCTACACACATTTTTTCACTTATTGAAAAACTATGTGATGAAGTTGCTATTATACTTCATGGTAATAAAGTAATTGAAGGTGACCTCAAAGAATTAGCAAAAGAAAAGAGCTTAAGTGAATTATTCTTCGAGCTTTATAAGGAGGAAGAATAATAATGAAAAATATAAAAACAATCTTTTTTAAAGAACTTAGAAGATTTTTTACGGAACCTCGAATGCTTGCGGCTTTATTTTTGCCTGGCATTATAATTTATATTTTTTATTCCTTAATGGGCACATTTATGGAATCCTCTTTTGCTCCAAGTAGTGGTAAGCCAGAAAATTATACTTATCAAATTGTTGCAACAAATAATTATTCTTCGACTGATGAAGTAGCACCTTTAATTTTTGATGTTTTTGATGCTTATTTACCAATCAATGAAAGCAGCAATAAAAGTGAATATCATTATATTAATTTAGATCAGGTTTCAGAATATAAAGAAGGTCTTTCAAATCACGAATACGATTTATTAATTGTCTTTAATGATAATTTTGAGGATTCTTTAAAGGGTGAAATTAGTTCAACTAAAACAAATATTTCCCTTTATTATGATGGAAGTGATTCTATTTCGACTTATTTATATACAGTATTTACTTCTTTAGTCGATACAACATATACCAATTTTACAGTTAATATTGAAAATGGAATTTATGTCGATGGTAACGTGAGCCCAGAAAATTACACATTTAAAAATATTATGAGTTTTGTTGTGCCTCTTGTTACAATTTCACTTTTGTTTTCTACTGTTATTTCAATTTGTCCTGAAGCAATTGCTGGCGAAAAAGAAAGAGGTACGCTTGCTTCTTTATTAATGACTCCAATGAAACGAACCGAATTAGTAATTGGAAAAATTAGCGCCTTATCTATCGTAAGTTTATCAAGTGGATTAGTTTCTTTTTTAGGTTTAGTTATTTCTTTACCTAATTTATATGGTGGTGGAATGACTTTGGGTAGTTTATTTTCACCAGCTAGTTTTATAATGCTTTTACTTTTAATTCTTACGACACTTTGTGTTTTTGTGACTCTTGGTTTAGTTATCTCAGCTTTTTCAAAATCAATTAAGGAAGCTGGATCTTATTTAACACCAATTATGACTATTTTGATGGTCGCTTCTATCATTCCTTTTTCAATCGATATGAGTGGAATTGGTTATGCTTTTATTCCTTTACTTAATATTGTTTCATCAATGAATCTTTTAATTAGAGAAACAAATCTTGATTTATTATTACCATATATTTCAATTACCGCCGTCATGAATATTGTTCTTTCTGGAGTTTTAATTTTTATCACTGCAAAATTATTTAATTCCGAAAAAATCATGTTTCAACGATAAAATAGTTAGGATTTGCAGGCTTTTTAATCATTTTACAATTTTAGAAATAGCGTTAAAATTATAACAAAGACACAAGTGGAGGAAAGATAATGGATGCAATTGAATGCTTATTAACAAGACGTAGTGTTAGAGAATATCTTGATAAGGATGTAAAAGAAGAGGATATTAAAACCATTTTAAAATGTGCTAGTTTTGCTCCTAGCGCCATGAATAACCAATCCTGGCATTTTTCAGTTGTCACTAATAAAGAGTGGCAGTTAAAAATGAGCAAGATTATCGCTAGATATATGAATAGAGATAGTTATCATGTTACTTATCATGCTCCAGTTTTGATAATTGTAAGCGATAAAATTAGTGATCATTTAATTTATGAACATGACGGAAGTTGCGCTCTTGAAAATATCTTTTTAAGTGCTCATGCATTAGGCTTAGGTTCTGTTTGGATTAATCAACTTGGAGAACCTGAACTTTATCATGATGAAGAATTTTTGAAACTTTTGAAGGAAGCTGGCTTGCCTGAAGGCTATCGCGTTATAGGTTCTGCCGCCATTGGTTATCCTAAAACTGTTCCCGAAGCAAAAGAGAGAAAAACAGGTAATCTGACCTTCTTAAAATAAAAATAATGAACTTTTGCAGGCTTTTTTCAAAAAATAGTGGCTAAAAATCCACTATTTTTTGTTTTCAATGTCTCTAATGCGTTTTAACTCAAGCAAAATTAATGATTTTGAAGTAGAAAATGGTTAGTTTTAGAACACTTTTTGCTAGTTTTAACGCAATTTCATATTTAGGTATTTTTTAATATTATGTATAATATTAAACGGTGAGGGTATGTATGGAGAACTTTGATGTTATTGTAGTAGGGGCTGGACCTTGTGGAATTTATCTATGTTATGAATTAATCAAGAAAAATCCATCTTTAAAAGTATTACTTCTTGATAAAGGTAAGGATATTTATCATCGAACTTGCCCAATTCTAGAAGGCAAGATCAAACAATGTCCACAAGATATTTTTGGTAAAAGTGAATGCTATCCAAGTTGTTCAATGACTAGTGGCTTTGGAGGATGCGGAGCATTTTCTGATGGAAAATTCAATATAACCAGTGAGTTTGGTGGTTGGATGAGTGATTATCTACCAAAAGATGAAGTTGTCAATTTAATTCGCTATGTTGATGAAATTAATTTAAAACATGGTGCTCCTCAAAAAATAACCGATCCTAATACCAAAGAGATTTTGGATATTGAAAGAAGAGGCTTGGCGGTTGGCTTAAAACTTTTACGTAGTCAAGTTCGTCATTTAGGTACCGAAGTCAATTTAAAACTTCTTCAATCAATTTATGAAGAGCTTCTCGCAAATGGCGTAAAAATGAAGTTTAATACCGAAATTAAAGATGTTCTTGTTAATAAAGATAGTTCAATTGACGGTGTAATTGATTCAAAAAACGAAGAATATCATGGTAAATACGTTGTTTTAAACGTTGGAAGACCTGGCTCACAATGGCTTTCAAAATGTTTAAGAAAGCATCGTATTAAGCTTACTAATAACCGCGTTGATATTGGGGTTAGAGTTGAAACAAATGATGTTATCATGAGTGAAATCAACGAAAAACTTTACGAAGGCAAATTTATTTATTCAACAAGTGTCGGCACAAGTGTTAGAACTTTCTGCTCTAATCCAAGTGGCCATGTTGTTGTTGAAAACAATAATGGCATTATCACTGCTAATGGACATGCTTATAATTCTAGCGATTTAGGAAGTAATAATACTAATTTTGCCCTTTTAGTTTCTCATACTTTTACTGAACCTTTTAAAGATAGCAATGAATATGCTGAAGATATTTCTGCCTTAGCCAATAAATTATCTAATGGCACAGTTATAGTTCAAAGATATGGTGATTTAATTAAAGGCCGTAGAAGTACTTATAAACGAATTGAAGAAGGTTTTGTTAACCCAACTTTAAAAGAAGCTGTTCCTGGTGATTTAGGTCTTGTTTTACCTTATAAAACAATGCAATCAATTATTGAAATGATTCAAGCTTTAGACCACATTACTCCAGGTATTGCTAATGCTCACACCCTTTTATATGGAGTTGAGGCCAAATTTTATAGTGACCGAGTTGAATGCAATGACCATTTTGAAACCAAGATTAAAAATCTTTATGTTGGTGGAGATGGGGCTGGCATAACAAGAGGACTTGCTCAAGCTGGAGCAAATGGAGTTTATATTGCTCGTGATATTTTAGCTAAAGAAGGTGAATAAGAATGAATCTTAATTTACTAGTTACAGTTTTTGATGGAGGAGATGCTAGCGCAATTTGCGATTTTGTTTTTGCTTTTATTGCAATTTGTGTTTTAAATCTTTTTATTGATTATTTTGTTAAAAGAAAATTTGTTTGGTACTCATTACTTGGAGCTAGCATTATTTTCATCATTTCTCATATTTTCTTACTTCATTTCCTAGCTGAAATTTCTTTAGCAGTAATTACTGTTTTAGCTATCGTTTCAATTTTTGTTAATTTAAGTGAATTTAGACCAATTTTAGCTAATAAATTTAATCGTGGAATTAAGCTTAAGAAAAAGAAAACCACTCTTGATGTTGATGAACCATACGCCGCAAGTGATCTTTATGACATCATTAATACAAGTGTTTTATATCTTTCTCAATATAAAATTGGAGCATTACTTTCTTTTGTTAGAAATGATAATTTAACTGAAGTTTGTGAGGATGGAAATAACGGAGTTATATTAAAAGCTCCAGTTAATGCAGAACTTATTGAAACCATTTTTTATAAAGGAACTAGACTTCATGATGGAGCAATTATCATTAAAGGCAATGTAATTTATGCGGCAGCTGTTATGTATAAAGACGTTTCTACAGCCACACTTGATGGTAAATATGGAACTCGTCATAGAGCTGCACTTGCTATTTCTACTCTTTATGATTGTGTTACTGTTGTTGTTAGTGAAGAAACTGGTAATATTTCAATCGCTTATAAAGGTGTTTTAGAACATTATAATCGCGATACTTTTAAAAACGCCTTTGCTAATATTATGGAACAAGCCAAAACTCCAATTGATTCTCAGGAGAAAAAGGAAAATGCAGAGTAAAGATTCGATTTACTCTTACATTATTAATGTTTTAACTCTAGCTAAGATTTCTAAAGTTGAATTAACTTTAAAGAAAAAAAGTGAAACTTTAGATAAAATTATTGCTTTATCACTTTCTGAACTCGATAAGTTTGAGGAATTAGATACTTTAAATCCTCATCAAAACTTATCACTTAAAGTTAAATGTATTGTAATAAACGAAAAAGGAGAATATTTATTAAAAGTAAATAAAAAAAGTGAGGAGATTTTATCTTTTACACCATCTTTGTCTTTTTCTTTAAAAGATGATTTAAAAAGACGATTAAATTTAATTTTTGAAAATGAAGTTAACTTAGATTATAAAATTGTTGATTTAATCAATTTGGCCGATTTAAAGGCAGAAAAAATCATTAAAAAAGAATTATCAAATCCGATTTATTTACTTGTCATGAAAGTTTATATTAATAGTAGTAAAATTAATAAGAAAGGTTTTATATTCAATAAAGATATTAATAAGGTAAACAAAATTGATAAGTTTATCTTGTTGAAGGGAGAATAGATATGTCAACACACATTAAAGATAGTGCTCATTTTGCAAAAACAGTTTTAATGCCTGGTGATCCTTTAAGAGCAAAATGGATTGCTGAAACTTTTTTAGTTGATTATGAACTTGTAAGCGATGTTCGTGGAATTTTTGCTTATACTGGCAAAACTAAAGAAGGTAAAGAAATTAGCGTAATGGCTAGTGGTATGGGCTGTCCTTCAATTGGTATTTATTCTTATGAATTGTTCACTTTTTATGGAGTAGAAAATATTATTCGTATTGGCACAGCCGGAAGTTATCAAAAAGAATGCCATGTTGGGGATGTAATTATTGCAACTAGCGCTTCTAGTAATTCAAATTTTGCTAATTATTACACAAATAAAGGCTTACACGTCTCACCATGTTCTGATTTTTCTCTTATGATGAAGGCTTATGAAAATGCTAAGAAAAATAATATTCCAGTTCATGTTGGACCTATTTTTTCTAGTGATATTTTCTATGATCCACAAAAAGATTTTTATAAAATTCCACAAGAACTAGGAATTTTAGCCGTTGAAATGGAAAGCTATGCTTTATTTTTAAATGCAATGAGACTTCACAAAAAAGCTCTTTGTTTATTAACTGTTAGCGATTCATTTGTAAACGATGAAAGAGATTTAACACAAGAAGAAAGAAGTCATAACTTAACAAGAATGGTTAATTTAGCTCTAACTTTAGCATAAGGGGTGTGGTTAGTTTGTTTTTAAATGCACTTTCAAATATCTTTAATCCTGATGAGAATCCATTAGGTTTTACAATAGCGATAGTATCAATTTGTTTAATTGGTTTACTATTGATATTTTTAATGATTTTTCCTATTGCCAAAAGACATTACACATTTAAAAATTTTCAAAACATTTACTATAAAGCAATTAGAAAAATTGCTGATATTAATGACTATTATTTAATTAACAATTTAGTTATTAAAAATAATAATCAACTCGTTTGTCGAATCGATCACGTTTTATTTGGGGATAAATATATTTACGTTATTAAGGATCGCTATTATCGTGGAGCAATAAGTGGTAATAAAGAAGATTCAACTTGGTTTTTCTATTCTAGCGATGGAAAAAAATATGAAATGGAAAATCCAATGAGTATTAATGAAAAGCGTGTTGAAAAATTATCACTTGTTACGCAAATTGATCCATCATTTTTTATAAGTGTGGTTATAATTAATGATAATTGCGTAATTAAAAACGCTAATGAACTCAATAAAGATAACTCCTTTATTGTTTCAAGAAAGAATTTAAAAAAGATTATTAAGATGGTTGAAAGACGCGATGTTAAAAGAATGGATCAAAAACAACTTGAATACGCAGTTCAAGATATATCTCGTCTTTATGGCAAACAATCTTATAGTGACACCACTCAAGAGGATATTTATTAAAGATGAAGTTTACTCCAATTGTTAATTTTAAAAAAGTTTATCAAAGATTTTTAGATGATGTAGGATTTACAATTAAAATGAGCGGCACAATTACTGTTGCTCTTTTAATTATATATCTAATTTTTGCGCTAATTTTAAATCAAATAGGCTCTTTAAATGTATTGTCTTATTTAGAATATTTTCTAGCAATTATTGGGATATGCCTTGTTTTAGGAATTGTTTCTCCTTTTATTTATAGCTTTTTTGCAATCAATGGGGGATTACATTCTAATGCTAGAGATAAAATTAAATACACGAGTTTTTTGAAAACTTATTTAATTGGAACTCGTCCACCTTTTAGTGGCCAATTACGTTTATCAATGACTTTACTTAAAGCCATTTGTATAAATATACTTCTTACATTTTTAGTAAGTATTATTGTTTATTTCTTTTCCTTAAATAGTGGTAGTGAATTAAATGCTATAGTTAATGAAATAATGGCTGCTTTTAATTTAGCCGATAGTAATGAAGCTTTAACTGCGATTGAAAATGTAATTTTAAATCATCAAGAATTTATCAAGGAATTATCTTTATTAACTACATTTTTCCCTTTATTAATTGCGGTTTATTATTTTTTACACACTGTATCACGCAATACTTTTAAATATTATCTTGCAACCTCTCTTGGAGTAAGAACACCAAAACAAGCAGTTGAGTATATTTTTGTTCGCACTTTAAGAGCACATCGTAAAGATTATAATTTAAATTATTATTATACGGCTTTTCCTTTAACGATCATTTTTGTTGTATCTTTTACCTTAAGTTATTTCTTGCTTGGTTATTTTGGCCCTGCTCAAATGAGCATTTCAATTCTTTCTTTAACAGCTATTGTTATTGGAATTATTGTTTCTCTTCCATTTTTACCAATTATTTTTAATACTCATGAAGAGATGTGGTCTAAATACTGGCTTCTTTTTATGGGAGTATTTTTAGAAAATGCCGAAAAAGAACTTGCAATGTATAAGATGAATAATGATATGGCAACTCGTTTAGGAGCTGAGAATCTTCAAAAAGCTCAAACCTCTCTTGAATCGCTTAAAAACAATATGATTGAAGGTCTTAAAAGCAAAGGCTATGAAGATAGTGATTTTGAAGGTTTAAGCGCTGAAGAAATTTATAAAGGCTATGCTGAAAATGATACTTATGCTCCTTATCGTAAAAAGATGGAACGTCTTAAAAAAGAAGGGGCTGGCCAAAAAGAAAGTAATGCTAGTTTAGATAATAAAGAAAGCGGTAATAGTGCAACTAGTAGTGAAGAAAATCAAAACGAAAAGAAGGAGTAGTTTTCTTAAAAAATAAAAAAAGCTCAGATTTGCAAGCTTTTTATCAAAATTAGAATATTATTATCTTAAAATTATGGCGTAATTAGCCTAACGAACTTTAATAAAAAAGCTAAGGTTAATTTAATTAAAAAATGTATTTAAAGATCTGCGGGTTGAAATTGGCCAACTATCGAACTTTTACAAAAATTTAGAAAAAGTACTCTATGAAGAGGCCTTAAAAATCCGCTTATCTTTAGAAAAATCACGCTTATGTTTTAAGAGTTTATAAAGTAAGAAAAAAAGACCGTTTCGGTCTTTATTTTTCGTTTTGTTTTGCTATACTTATCAAGACACATCTATTGATGTGATAAATGCAGTTTGGAGCAAGTGACGAGAATCGAACTCGCATATTGACCTTGGCAAGGTCACGTTCTACCACTGAACTACACCTGCGTGCTGAATTATTATAAGATAAAGATAAAATTTGTGTCAACACTTATTTTTAAAAAAATGGAGAATATTATGGACGTTAGAAAAGAATTAGCAGATTACATTTTTCCTTCTATTAAAGAAACAATAGAAGATCTTAAAAAAAGGTATCCTGAAAGAACACTACAAGAAGGAAGTAAAGTTACTCGTTTTGCACCTTCTCCAACTGGGTTTTTACATACTGGTAGTTTATTTACTTCTCTTGTTGCCTATAAAATGGCAAAAGATAGTGGCGGTATCTTTTATTTAAGACTTGAAGATACGGATACAAAAAGAGAAGTTGAAGGAAGTGCTAAACTTTTAATTAAGCAACTTCATGATTTTGGAATTATTCCTAATGAAGGTTATTTAGGAGATTCTGAAAGCGGAATTTATGGACCATATGTTCAATCAGCCAGAAAAGAAATTTATGAAACAGTCATTAAAGAGATGCTTATTAAAGGACTTGCTTATCCTTGTTTTTTAACAGAAGAAGATTTAAAGACTTTAAGAGAAGAACAAACTAAAAATAAAGAAATTACTGGTGTTTATGGAAAATATGCTAAATATCGTGATTTAGACGCTAGTGAAGCCTTAAAACTTATAAAGGAAGGAAAACCATATGTAATTCGCTTTAAATCTAGTGGCAACCATTTAAACAAGATTAAGTGTCATGATGAAATAAGAGGAGATTTAGAGCTTACTGAAAACGATCAAGATATTGTTATTTATAAAAGTGATGGACTTCCAACATATCATTTTGCTCACGTTGTTGATGATCATTTTATGAGAACAAATCTTGTAACTCGTGGAGAGGAGTGGCTTTCATCATTACCAATTCATATTGAGCTTTTTAAAGCTTTAGGATTTAAGGTGCCAAAATATGCTCATCTTCCAGTTATTATGAAATTAGATAATGGCAATAGAAGAAAGCTTTCAAAAAGAAAAGATAAAGAAGCTAGTGTCGATTTCTTCTTAAAGGAAGGCTATGAACCTCATGCTTTGCTTGTCTATTTAATGACAATTGTTAATTCTAATTATGAAGATTTTATCGTTCGTGATAAAGACTATAATCTTGATCACTTCAAGATGTCTTTAAAGAAAATGTCTTTAGATGGAGCTTTATTTGATAATGATAAACTTGATTATTATGCAAAAGAAGTTTTATCAAAAATGAATAAAGAAGAAATTAGTAAAAAAGCTTATGAGTGGAGTAAATTATATTCTTTAGAACTAAAAGAGTTTATTGAAAAAGATTATGCTCGTTTTGAAGAAATTTTAAATATTGAGCGTGAAAAGAAAAATCCTCGTAAGGATTATGCAAAATATTCTGATATATATCCTGTTATTAAATTCTTTGATCGTGATATTTATCTAAAAATGATTAACGAAACCTCTTTAGATTTTAATCCTGATATTTCTAAAGACACGATTAAGCAATTCTTAAATTTATATAAAGAAACGGGTTTTGCATTAAATAATGATGAAAATACATGGTTTATGAATGTTAAAGAAGTAGCAAGTAAATGCAATTTCTGTACAGATAATAAACTATATAAGGAAGATCCAAGTAAGTGGAACGGGAACACAAACGATGCTTGTGAAATAATTAGAGTTGCGATGACTTTAAGAAAAGTAACTCCTAATTTATTCGCTATTATGAAAATATTAGGCGAAGAAGAATCTTCTTTAAGAATTGAAGAAGTTATTAAAAGATTATAGAAATAACCAAGAGATATGAGTATAATATCTCTTGCGATTTGCTCTGTTGGAGAAGTGGCTTAACTCATTGCCCTCTCAAGGCAACATTCACGGGTTCGAATCCCGTACAGAGTACCAAAATCTTAAAAATACACGATAATTATCGTGTTTTTTTTATGCTTTTAGAAGTTGCAAAATAGAACTGATTCGAACCATTGGGCTATTTTTAAGTAAGAGTTAAATACGACAAAGAATCTATTAAAGTTAATGATAACAACATTATAGTTACTATTCCATTTAATAGAATTAACCATGTGGGTAATAAAGTGGGTAATAATATTTTTTCTATCTTATTTAAGCACGAATTAATAATGTGCACAAAAAATGATAAAATTTAAGCACGAGTTTATAATATGCACAAATTACCATTTGATTTAAATCTAGATGATATCGATATCTTGAAAGCTTTATCTAATGCTAATAATAAAATTGGTGAGCTTAATGGATTAGTAAAAGCTTTGCCAAATCCAAATATTATTTTAAATGCTGTTATTTTATGTGAAGCTAAAGAATCTAGTGAGATTGAAAATATAGTTACGACTTACGACCGTATTTTTAAAGAAATAATTTATAAAAATTCTTATTTGTATGATTTAATAAAAACATGGTAAGTAGTGGTCTGAAATGTTATTTTGTATTTCACCAAATCACCGAATAAAATTTAGCCAAATCACCGAAAATTCTTTGTAAACGCCATAAAAATAGTCAATGAAAATTCATACAAAAATATTTTATGAAATAGAATTTACAGATAGCTCCCAAGTTCAAAATTATTAATTAAATAAGGCATGGCTCTCAAACTCTAGAATATTCAGAACATTCATTAATGAGAAAATGTAAAAATAATAATCTTAGTAAAAATCGGAGTTGAACTCCAAATAATACTAAAATATAATATAGCCATGAGGTAGATATGATGATAAAAAGAACAATATTTAAAGAAATAGAAAAATCAGTTAAAAGCAGGCCTATTACTTTAATTACAGGTGCAAGGCAGGTAGGAAAGTCAACAATCGCTTCACTTTTTATAGAAAAAGGATTTTCATATATTTCTTTAGATAATGGCAGAAATAGAGAACTTGCACAAAGAGATCCCTATTTATTTTTGGAATTAAATAAGTGGCCTTTAATTATTGATGAGGTTCAAAAAGCTCCTGAACTTTTTGATGCAATCGAAGCAAAGGTGAATGAAGAAAAACTAAAAAATATAAATAATTATGGAATGTATATTTTAACTGGCTCACAAATGTTTAGACTCATGAAAAATGTTTCGGAATCAATGGCTGGAAGAGTTTCTATAATTCATATGTTACCGTTATCAAGAAGCGAAATTTTAAATCGAGATGAAATTCTATTTAATTTTGATATTAATAAAATTGAAGAAAGAGCAAGAGAAAATCCTTTCAATATCAATGATGTTTTTAAAGATATTGTTAATGGTTATTTTCCGGAAATTTATAGTAATCAAAGTTTAAATCCAGAAAGATTCTTTAGCGATTATGTAGATACTTATATTGAAAGAGACATTAATGAAATTATTAATATTAAAGATAAATTTCTTTTTAGAAAGTTTATGGAATTACTAGCTTCTTTAACCGGGGAAGAACTTATCTATGATAATTTATCAAAAATAATTGGTGTTGATTTAAAAACTATTAAATCTTGGATTTCTGTTTTATTAGCGCAAGATATTATCTATTTACTTGAACCATATAATGAATTTTCATTAACAAAAAGAATTGTGAAAAGACCAAAAATATATTTTAACGATACTGGCTTAGCTTGTTTTTTAGCAAAAGTTAATGATCCTAATGTTTTATCAAGTAGTTTTCTTAGCGGAAGATTTATGGAAACTTTCATTATTAATGAATTAAGGAAATCATATATTAATAATGGAAAAAATCCTAATTTCTATTATTATCGTGATAATAATATGAATGAAATCGATTTAATTATTATAAATGCAGGCAAGATTCATCTTATCGAATGCAAATCAGGAATGAGTTATAATTTGAAGGCAATTAAATCATTTAAGCAATTAGATAATACAAATTATCAAAAATCAACTTCGGGAATTATATGTAATACCGATTCTGTTTATCCATTGGATAAAGATGTTTATGTCATTCCTCTTAGCGGTATTTAGTATTTTATAATATGGAATTTTATTGCTTATAGATTATCGCATTTTATTAATAGCATGACACATTATGTATTGAAATTTTCTAAAATTCTTGTAGTTAATTAAAAAAGTAACTTCAAAAGATAAGATTTTATAAACATCCAAAATTATTGTTTTGTTTTCAAATAATATGTGTCGAATTTTCTTAAGATATATCGCTTTGTATCAAGTCTCATTTAAAGCATATCCTTGTTCAATTCAAACCATGGCAACTACATTATTAATACTAGTTCAGAAGATAATAGTAAAATGTCTAAAAATGATTTGGGATTTGGGAATTATTTGGGAAAGTCTCTTCGAAACTAAATAAAGAAATCTCGAAAATTGAGAAAACAATTAAAGAATTAAAAGATTATGGTCTTATAAAAAAATGGCGACAATTAAAAGTATCAGAATAGAAAAAAATATGTGCAATTTGCACATATTTTTTGTTTATTTTTGTGGTGATTAATTAAACAAGCTTTTTTCTAATACTTGTTGAAACAAAATCAACAAGAAGAATTAACACAAGTAAACCCCAAATTAATGAACCAAGTTGAGGCCAGTTAGCGTTACTAGAATAAGTTAAAATTAATTGACCTAAATCACCAGCTCCACATAAACCAAGGATTGATGCTGTTCTTAAATTTAAATCAAAACGATAAAGAATAGTTGAAATAAAGTTAGGAAAAACTTGAGGGAAAACTCCTATAAAGATTTTTGAAAGTCTGCTTGCACCAGCAGAATCGAGTGCTTCAAGAAAAGACATATCAATTGAATCTAAGTTATCACTATACATTTTTCCGATCATTCCAATAGATTGAATCGATAAAACAACAACTCCGGTTATAGGTCCAAATCCAGTAACTCGAATCATAATATAGCAGAAAATAATTTCTGGGATTGTTCTTATTATGATTAAAATAGTCATAGAAATATAAGACCAGTTACCAAATAATTTCTTACTTGCAAAAAAGCCAAATGGAATTGATAAAATTGACGAAATTAGCGTTCCAACAAAAGCGATCCCAAATGTTTGTAAGCAAAGATAGATTACGCTTTTATCAAAGCCATAATTATTTGTTCCAATGAATAGATCATAATCAGGAACAAATAAACCTTTAATGAATAAAAAGAAATTATCTAAGCCACCGTGGCTTGGGTTAAATATATTTGTTAAAACTGAGAAATATATAAAAATCCCTGCAAAAATAAGGAAAAATATTAAATTTACAATCCATTTTGGTGGGCAAGAAAAGAAAGCATCGACAGCATCTAAATAGTGTCTATGTGTGCTTTCATATCGTGTCTCGCTAATTATATTTTTCTTTTGAGTTTTAACATATGATTTGAGAGAACTTTTTTGGTTTCTTAAATCAGCATAAATTTTCTTTTTTTCATCGATAGATAAAGAAGTGTTGTTCTTTGTTTCAATTTCTTTTAAGTTAATCTTGTTTAAGTTTTCTTTGCTGGCTTTCTTTAACTCAAAAAGTTTTTCTGCGCGATTTTTTCTTGCGAGTAAAAAAGCTTCTTTGTTTCTTTTTAAAGATAAGGATCTTTCTTGTGGAGTTAATCTTTGAATATCATTTTCCATAACTACATTGTCCTTTTCTTAACTTCGTTAGAGATAACTTGAAGAATGAAAACTAGAATAAATAGAGGAACTAGGATAGCTCCAATTTTGTTATATTGATACATTCCTACTGCATTAGATATTTCTGTACCAATTCCACCTGCTCCAACAAGTCCAAGCACGACACTTGCACGAATATTTATTTCGAAAGTGTAAAGAAAATTTGAAAGAAATTGAGGAATAATTTGTGGCACAATTGCGATAACAAAAGCTTTTGGTTTACTAGCTCCCGTAGAAATTGAAGCTTCATAAGGGTTCATATTTACTGTTTCTATGAATTCAAACATGATTTTTATCATGATTCCGGCTGTAAAAATTATCATCGCAAATATACCAGCAAGTTCGCTAATACCAAAAAATGCGACACCTATAATTGCCAAAACAACAGTAGGGAAAGTTCTAATAATATTTAAAATAACTCTCATTGTTGAAGTAACAACTCTGTTTTTAATGATATTTGTGGCACAAAGAATCATAAAAGGAATTGTAACGATTGCACCAATTGTGGTAGCAACAAACATCATTACAAATGTATCCCAAATTAAAGGAATTGCGGTGTTACCCATATAAGCCCACCAATCACCCCGCGTTTTAAATGAACTTGTTCCACCTTGTGGGCCAAAAAGTTGACCAAATATGGTTCCTATTTCACTAAAATTAAAAACAACATTATTAGGATTACAGAAATAAAAAGAAATCCCAAAAATAACTAAAAGAATTAAACCAACAGCGATAGTTGTGCCTTGATGTTTTAATAAATAGTTGTCATTAAAAATTATAGGTTTATAAAAAAGACGAAAAGGGAAAATAATCATCCTATTTTCTTTATTTAATCTTTTTATATCTTCTAATTCGTTTTTGTGACGGCTTTTTAAATTCTTTAAAGAAGGTGCAATAAAATCATGAGCTAATTTAAAGTTCATGCCTTCTTTTTGCTTTTCTTTTTTTGCATCAATTAACTTTTGTTTATTAGCCTTATAAGTTTCAATTTTTTCTTTTTTTAACTTTTTTATCTCGTTTTTGCGGGTTTTATAGTCAGAATAACGAATTTCTTTACTAGCAACGAAGCGGTCATAATTTGGATCTTTATAAGCAGCCATACTATTTCTCCAATAGTTCGCTCTCGTTTAAATCACGACCATAAATTTTCTTTAAAGCTTCATCTGTAAGTTCTTCTGGTGTCCCGTCAAATGCTATTTGGCCTTCTTTAATTCCAAGAATTCTTGTTGCATATTTTTTAGATAAATCTACATGGTGCATATTAGCAATAATAGTTATACCTAGCGTTTTATTTATCTTTAAAAAATCATCCATGACTTGTTTAGAAGTAAGTGGATCAAGAGAAGCTGTAGGCTCGTCAGCTAAAATAATTTTTGGGTCTTGAGTTAAAGCACGAGCTAAAGCAACTCTTTGTTGTTGACCGCCACTAAGTTTATCTGCTCTTTGATATGCTTTATCTAAAATACCCATTAGTTGTAGATTTTTTAAAGCTAAAAGTTTTTCTTCTTTGGAGTAATGAGAGAATAAAACTCCCCAAAATGTGTGAAACCCTGCTCTTCCTGATAGAACATTTTTATATACGCTTATACGTGAAACGAGGTTAAATGATTGGAAAATCATTCCAATTCCTCGACGAAGTTCTCTTAAACTTTTTCCTTTACATTGACTAACATCTGTATCGTTGACATATAGCGAACCACCAGATATATCATGCATTTTATTAATTGTACGTAAAAGGGTGGATTTGCCTGCACCGGATAAACCGATAATACAGACAAATTCACCATCTTTAATAGTTAAATTAATATTAGAAAGCGCTCTAGTTCCTTCAGGATAAACTTTTGAAACGTTTTCGAATTTAATCATATTTATAATTATTCAAGGTTTTCAATGGACCATTTTTGGAAAGCGATTTCTTCATCGTAATCGCTATTTTTAGCATCTTCGTATCCGCTATGTGAATAAAGATTAAAGATAATGTATGCAGGGGAAGCTTTTCCATCCTTATCAACATCGTTTGCTGCTCCATCATCTTTAACATCACCAGTTTTAACTAAAGTTTTAAAAGCATTAGCTAAAGCAGTTGAAGTTTCGCTATCCATATCACTTCTTACAGCAATACCATCATTTAAAATGCCTTGAGTTAAAGCAACAGTATATGTTTTATCAAATACTTCGGCATTACCTTTCCAGCTTTCCCAGCCTTTTCCACCATTATAAGCATCTTTTCTAACATCCATATAACCCCATAAAGCATCAACTGTTCCATTCATTAAACTATTGAAGTCAGTAGAATAACCAGATCCTTTAACATATTGGTATTCGCCTTTAGAAGCATCAGGAGTGCCACTAGTAACCATTGTCATACCATTTTCCCATTTACCACCATTTGTTTCTTGACTAAAAGCATAACGTGGATAGGAATAACCTGCAGGTGAAGTAGCAGCTTGCATACATATTTTCTTACCAGCAAGTTCAGCTAAACTGATTTCGCCATCATTATTTGTATCCCATTTTTCAACGTTTTCTCTTTTAATGATACATTCAGCATAATAATAAGAAACAATTCCTTCATCTTCTGCACGATATGTATAAGCAGCACCAGTTGTAGGGTTTTTGCCATTCATTGCTTTACGTTGCATTTCTCTAGCATCAGCACTATTATGGCTACCTTTACTATCAGCAAAATCTTCAATGACTTTAAATCCAGCACGTGTTGAACGTAAAATCATATTGATTTTACCAGGATTTGAAATTTCACTTGTTGCAAAAGTTGAAGCAGTCATAAAAGCAGCATCTATAGTTCTTGCTTGTAAGCCTGTTGCATCAGCACTAAAATCTGTTCCAACTGAAATTTGGAAATCATAATTTGGCATTTGTTCTTCAAGATATGGTTCAAGAGCTTTTGCGTTTTGATTTAAGACTTCACCAGGTTTTGAAGCAGTAAGTTGAAGTTTAATAACTTCTTTTCCATTGCCACATCCTGCCAAACCAACGAGTGCAGTAGCAGCTACGACTAGACTAGCAAATAATTTTTTGTTCATCATAAAATATTTTTTTCTC
>ERZ779877.580-NODE-580-length-38542-cov-24.509289_pt1 | contig 38542 bp, 49 predicted proteins | sample MGYA00511556_ERZ779877 | MGnify/ENA primary metagenome ERZ779877 (study PRJEB29588, sample SAMEA2159338) | human gut metagenome | biome: human gut; feature: human-associated habitat; material: faeces | place: Denmark | collected 2008/2010 ...
GAATCCCTTCCACATTTCCCTGCCTTCATATACGACATGCTTCCACCTTTCCTAACTATATAAAAGAGAATTATTTAACACGCTGTAAATCAATTAGTTATACATTATATAAAATTGTTTGCTGAAAATTTGCAGTCTTATACTTCTTCATATAATTCAGTTTCTTTTTCTTCTATATATCCATCTAAAAAGTCTATCCAGTCCGTTTTTGTCCGTAACTCTTTATCAGTATTTACACTGAAACCATTAGGGATAAACTTTGTGCCGAAGTTTGAAACTATCCATTTTACATATTGGGCTACGATTAAATCTGTTTCGTCTTTATCAGTATCTATGATTTTCACTTTGCCAAATAACGGCACTTCGTCACCAGCTTTTATAAATCCTACACAGGGTAAGTTTTCTTTGGCCGACCACTTTCGGTAGTCCGCTACTTCGTCTTTGGATATATACCCCAAAAGTTTATTATCATTCCTGTATACGGCGATAGCATTTTTATCGTATGGGTTGTTAGGCTCAGAACAAACGTAGCCTAAGAAACCGCCTATGTCTTTCTTTCCGCTATGATGCTGTACACCTGCTATCTTTGTATAATATGTACCATCAGCAGAACCAGCAGTAACTTTTACGGCTGTCTTTGTTTGTGAGGCTGGCTTATTTTTCTTATTCTTTATTTTGTGAACGATAAAATAGATAGTATATGCCACTATCGCTACGATTGATAGCATACCCAAAAACGCATTATCAATCCAAAATGCGACTATCAATAAGGTGAAAAGTAATACGAATATCATTTTTTCAGTATTTCTAATAACGTCTGTATCTGCTTATCTTTTTCAGCTAACATATCCCGTACAAAACTTTCCGGTAGCGTATTATTGTCACTATTAACTTTGCTGTTTACATTGTGGCTGTTTACATTGTGGCTGTTTACCACAGATGCAGAAGTTAGTGACATATCACCCCTACCACGTAGCAGCCATTCAAGCGATATTTCCGGTAAAGCCTCAGATATTAGTAAAATTGTACTTAATGATACTGCGGTATCACTATTAATCTGGTTATTTAGTGTTTTCTGATTAACCCCAAACTTTTTAGCTAAGCTGGTAGGGTTTTCATTATATGCTTCTAAAGCGGTGCGCAAGCGGCTTTTTACTCCTGTTTCGTCCATTTTTTTAATTTACAAGTAAATTTCTACTCAAAACATTTGGCGGTTAAGTAAAATTTTACTTCCTTTGCACCAACGAACAAACAAAGGAGCAAAAGAAAGGCTGCCGACCAATGTAGGCCGGTTATCCATAACCGCTTATCCAACTTATCCGGTTACAAAGGTAGGCAGTTTTTTCCAATGCACCAACAAACCAATAAACAAAATAGCAAAAAGTTACAGAAAAACTGGTAAGTATGGCACAAAAGGTAAAAGAAAAGATTACGCGCGACTGCCTACGCGCCATGAAGATAGGCGATACAGTGGTGGTGCAATGCAAAGACGGCTACGACATGGATAGCCAGAAAAACACCGCCTATGCAATGCAGAAGATGGAGAACTGCCGGTTTGCCTGCAAGTCAGACGGGCTGACCCTAACCGTAACGAAGCATGGTAACAGTTAAGCCGGTGTGTGACCCCGATAGACGCTACAACCAGAAAGAGGCAGCGGAACTTCTGGGCGTGGAGCGGCATACCGTGAAACGCTGGGAGGATAACGGCTGTATCAAATTCTTTGTGCGCAAAGCGGGCCGGGCAAAGTTCACCACCGGGCGGCACATAATCAAGTGCTGGGAAACTACCTATTTATAACAATTCAAATTTACAGAATATGAAACAGTCATTTTACTATACAGTGCTTTTCGCGCTGGGCTTCATTGCCATTTTGGGCATTTTTTCAGAGCCGGACACGGCGTTAGATAACGTGCGATGGTTTACGGTCTTTTTCGTGACAAAGGCCGTGGGATTTGCAGCAGGGTATGCAGCATACCGCCTACTGGTACGCTGGGAAAAGCAGGGCAAAATACAAGTGTTAGACGATGACGAAATTTAATCACCAATAAATCAAATTTAGTATGCAACCAATTCAGATTAACGTACAGGTTAATGTCGGCTTAAATGCCGAACTGTACACGCTGTTATCAGCGGTGTTAAACCGTTCGGCGCAGGTGGCAGAACTGCCAGCCGCACCGAAGCCAAGCAAACCGGCGAAGTCGCAGACTAAGCCGGAAGTAGCCAACAAGCCGACCGAGGCCAAAAACGAAACCGTAACGGATGCGCCGGAGCCTCAACCGGCACCCGAGCCAGAACCGCAGGAAACAGCCGCCCCCGAACCCACACAAACCGAACAGGCAGGGCAAAAGGAGTACACGGAAGTAGATGTGCGTGCGGCGATGGATAGAACACGCAGGCGCATAGAGGGCGAGAACTACAAAGAGAAAACCGACAGCGAGGGTTACAAGCGGTGGCATAGGACGCTGACAGGGTGGTTTAAGAACACGGCCGCCATGTTTGGTGCGGAAAAGCCCAGCGCATTGCCGGACAGCGAGAGCCGCGCCAAGTTTATAGCCTGCTGCGATGCGGTGACTGTGAAGAATGATGAGTTAGTAGAAGATTGTCCGTTTTGACCTATGGGAAAGCACGCATTATTAAGTCCGTCCGCAGCGCACAGATGGATTAACTGCACAGCCGCACCGAGGCTGGAGGCAAACGAGCCGGACAGCGGCAGCAGCTATGCCGCCGAGGGTACATTAGCGCACGCCTACTGCGCTATGAAACTGAAAGAGTTTTTGGGCTACGACATTTCCGATGAGGTGGCAGAGATTAACGAGCTTAACGAGGAATACCACACGGGCGAAATGGACGAATACACCGACACGTACAAAACTATCGTGCTGGAGAAATACAACGCTGCACGCGCCACTGTGGAGGATGCGCAGCTGCTTATCGAAACACGGCTGGATTTCAGTAGCTATATCCCGGACGCTTTCGGAACTGCGGACGCTATTATTATCGCAGACGGCACGATGGAGGTTATAGACTTCAAGTATGGCAAGGGCGTGAAAGTGTCCGCATACCGTAACCCCCAGATGATGATATACGCGCTGGGAGCATACGACAGGTTTAATTTCGAGTACAAAATAGACCGTGTACGCATGACGATTATACAGCCGCGTATCGACAACCTCAGCGAGTTTGAGTTATCTATATCCGACCTGTTGGCGTGGGTTGACGAAACACTGGTGCCGAAAGCACGTGAAGCCTACGAGGGCAACGGGGCGCAGAACCCCGGCAACTGGTGCCAGTTCTGCAAAGTGAAAAGCAAATGCCGTGCGCTTACCAAGCTATGCACGGAAGCCATTACCAACGACCCGAAACTGATAGGCACAGACGAACTGGCAAAAGACGTACTGCCTTTGTTGCCCACGGTTAAGACGTGGTTAGCCGGTGTGGAAGATTACGCCCTGCAACAGGCGTTAAGCGGCGTACAGCTACCGGGCTGGAAAATCGTAGAGGGCCGCAGCATACGGAAAATAGTAAACCAAGACGCGGCGGCCGTGGCACTCAACAAAGCCGGTTACAAGACTATCGAGATATACAAGCCGCAGGAACTGCGCACCATTACCGAGCTGGAGAAACTGGTAGGTAAGAAACAATTTGCCGCTATCTGTAGTGAGTATATCGAGAAGCCGCAGGGCAAACCGACACTGGCCCCGGAGAGTGACAAGCGTCCGGCGATAGACCCGGTGCTGGATGATTTCAAGGACATAAATGTTTAGTGATGCAGACAGTATTTGATTTTGTGATGCAGCACCCCTTTTGGGCATTGTATCTGGCTATCCTGCTGGGTATAGCTGTACATGGATTTAGAACGAATAAACAATAAAAACGGCCCGGCGTTCCGGGAGTGGATAAAAAGTTAAAGATATGATTACACCGATTGTAAAAGACACTAAGGTAGTGTTCGGCCCGTGCCGATTGAGTTACACACACGTATTTAGCAAGTATGCGCCGGATGGCGATACCGCTAACGGCAAGTACATGACAAACGTACTGATACCGAAAGAGGAAAAGGAAACCATAGCCGCGTTACAGCAGGCTATAGAGGCCGCAAAGAAAGCCGCCATAGTGTCGAAGTGGAGCGGCAAAGAGCCTAAGAAGCTGGATATGCCGCTGCACGATGGCGACACGGACAAAGAAGATGATACCTACGAAGGGCATTTGTACGTCAACGCCAAGAGCAACACGCGCCCCGGTATCGTGGATAAGAATAAAGCCCCGATAGTGGACGAGGACGATATTTATAGCGGCGTATGGGCTATAATGTCCGTGACTTTCTACGGCTACGACAAGAACGGCAACAGGGGCGTAGCGTGCGGCCTCAACAACATTATGAAGTACAAAGACGATGAGCGTCTGGGCGGCAGGGCTTCGGCTGAAAGCGACTTTGCCGATTTGGATATGGAAGATGACGAAGATTTGTAAGCCTATGAAACAGATAGTAGTAACACTGACAGAAGAACAGCAGGCGTTAATCAAACTATCCGCCACTGCCATAGACGCTAAAGCCAGCAAGCCGATTATAGAGGCTATGGACGCTACGGACAGCGTGGAGATAGATTTTAACGAACTGCTGGACAGCAAGGAGGAACAGAACCAAATAGTAGTCGCTATGGGTCTGATAGCGATAGGGAAAATCGCCAAAGACCTAAACGTATAACATTTGCCCGGTGTGGGTGCATCCTGCACCGGGCTATTAAAAGGAAACAATATGCAAGAGATATTATTAACCATAGCAGAACGATGTCACACCGCAGCCACAAGACGCGGCAAAGACACCACAGGCGTAGGCTGTATCAAGTCTTTGCGCATAGAGTTGGGCGAATACTGGAAAGCCGCCGACAGAAGCGCAGAAACACCCGAATTTGACGAGATAATAGAAAAGACGGACAAATTATCGGATGAAGATTTTACGGCTTACTACGAGGCTAATTTGCACAATACGGCGGCAGACGAACTGGCAGACATTCTGATAGTGGCCGCTACGTGGCTGTGGGAAGCCAAAGCGGAAGCAGGCGGCGATTTCAAGCCGGAGCGGTCTATAGATGTAATGCTGCTATCCGGGGCTGTGCAGTTTGTCTGCGGACGCATGGCAGACCGGCACGACATAGAGCGTCTGCGCAAAATGGTTAATCTGAAAATGCGGTTTAACGAATTGAGAAAGGATTAGCCGGATGCGCGAGATAGGGATAGACATAGAAACCTACAGCAGCCACGACCTTACAAAGTGCGGCGTTTACCGCTATGTGGAGGCCCCGGACTTCGCTATACTGCTGTTTGGCTACTGCGTGGATAGCGGCCCGGTATCGTGCGTGGATTTGGCGCAGGGCGAACAGATACCACCCGAAGTATTTGCCGCACTGACCGACCCGGAAGTAGTCAAGACGGCATTTAATGCGGCTTTCGAGCGCGTCTGCATAGGCAGGTACTTTTTCGGCAAACCGTTAGACCCTGCACAGTGGAAATGCACGATGGTACGTGCTGCACGCATGGGTCTGCCGTTATCGCTGGAGCAATGCGGCGAAGTGTTGAGGCTGGAAAACGGAAAAATGAAAGAGGGTAAAACGCTTATCCGCTATTTTTCCACACCGACCAAAGGCAAACGGCACTTACCAAGCGATGCGCCGGACAGATGGGATATTTTCAAACAATACAATATCCGTGATGTCGAAGTAGAGCAGCAGATTTTGGCGAAAGTGCGCAGACTTGAGCCAGCCGCATTTGACGAAAGGCTGTACACGGTTGACCAGATTATCAACGACCGGGGCGTGCTGTTAGATAGGCAACTGGCAGAAAATGCCACGCGCTTTGATGACGAATACAAAGCGCAGCTGTTAGATGAAGCCAAAGCACTAACGGGTCTGGAAAACCCGAACAGCCCGGCACAGATAAAAGACTGGCTGCACAAGGCTACGGGTATGTCGGTTGACAGCTTAAACAAAAAAAATCTGGACGATTTGGAAAACCAGCTTATCTACTGGCCGAAAGCGCAAAAAGTATTAGGCATACGGCGCGAAATGGGTAAGACCTCAACGAAGAAATACTGTGCTATGCTGGAATGTGTCTGCGATGATGGACGCATACACGGTCTGTTACAGTTCTGCGGCGCGGCACGTACCGGGCGGTGGGCTGGCAGGCTGGTACAGGTGCAGAACCTACCGCAGAACCATTTGCCCGATTTGGACTACGCGCGCAGTCTGGTTAAGGCAGGCGATTTGGACGATTTCGAGCTGAACTACGCTAACCCCACTTATGTACTATCCGAACTGATACGCACGGCGTTTATCGCCAAGCCCGGCTGCACTTTCCATGTCTGCGACTTTTCAGCCATAGAAGCACGTGTAATAGCGTGGCTGGCTGGGGAGCAGTGGGTATTGGACGTGTTTCGTGGCGGCGGCGACATATACTGCGCTACCGCAGGGCAAATGTTTCACTGCAAGGTAGAGAAGCACGGCGAAAATGCGGAACTGCGGCAAAAGGGTAAGATAGCCGTGCTTGCATTGGGTTACGGTGGCGGCGTGGCCGCACTGGAAAACATGGGCGGTAGCCGCATGGGATTAAGCCAGACGGAAGAAAAGGACATAGTAGTACGCTGGCGGTCTGCGAACCCCCGTATAGTCAAGTTCTGGGCTATCATTGAAACCGCAGCCGTAAGAGCCATAAAGACCGGGGAGCGTATCACCATTAACAGGGGCATAGTCGTATCGTACCGCTGGGGTATGCTGCTGGTAACCCTGCCGTCCGGGCGCACTATCTGTTACCCACGCGCCGGTATCGGCATGGAAAGTAACGATGGCTGGAGAGGCGACCACGAGATTATCGAGTACGAAGGGCTGAACCAGACTACGAAAAAGTGGGAAAAGATACGCACCTACGGCGGCAAGCTGACCGAGAACGTTGTACAAGCCATAGCCCGTGACATTCTGGGGCATATCATTCTGCGTGCAGAGGATGCAGGGCTGCACATTGTTTTCCATATCCACGATGAGATAGTAGTAGAAGCCGAACCGGGGCAGACACTACAGAGCGTGGAGGCGATTTTTAGCAAACCTATTGACTGGTGCCGTGACCTACCACTGAAAGGCGCAGGCTACACGACACCTTATTACCTAAAAGACTAAGAGTATGACAGACAGAAGATTTTTAAGGTTTTACTATGCCGCTATAAAGCGGTACGGTGATAAACGCTGGACTGCGCACCATGACGTAATAGAGTTTAACCCTAACTACACGGTAAGCGTCAGCGGTTGTGAAAAAGGAGATTTCGAGTACAACGGCGATAAACCATATATCGTGGAACTTTCCAACGGCACTAAGTTTTTGTGCTTTTTCCACAACTTCGGCGATGCGCTGGATGACGAAATACTAAGCGCACACGGCGAAGCAGCTAACACCTATGTAGGTGATGAGTGTGTAAAGAAAGTGGCAAAGAACATTAACAAATTAAACCAGTATTGATATGAACAATTTAAGTGACAGACAGAATTTGCGTTATGAGTTGCTGAAAGCAAATAACTATGATGTAGACAACGCCAAAAAGTGCTACGACTTTGTAGCAGGTGACGAACCACAGAGCCAGTCGATAGCAGGTACTACGAAACTGGCAGACGGCATTTATATAATGTACGGGAAACACGCTGTACTGTTTACCGGGCAGGAAGTATCGGCGCAGGGTTGCACGGGTATAGGCGTTAACTTCGGCGGTAAATCGCTGATTTTGGCGACAGAAGATATTAGCGATAATGGCATAGAGCTGACAACCCAGCAAGGCGGCACACGCTTTATTACCAACTACCACCAAGCCGCAGAGGATATGGACGGCAAAGCCGCCACGGACGATATACGCGACATTCTGAACATGGGTATATCTGATGATGAGTACATACCCAGTTTAGGTGAACTGTATTTTATTCTGGCGCATTTTACCCAGATTAACGCTGCGCTGAAAGCCGTAGGCGGCGAACCGCTGCACGATGATTGGTACTGGAGCAGCACGCAATACAGCACGACCGGTGCGTGGCGTTTGAACCTCGGCAATGGCCTCGCGTACGGCTGGTATACTAAGGCTACGTACCAGTATAGGGTTAGGCCCGTTTCAGCATTTTTACCCCTAAACAGTTAATCTTTAGTAGTTAAACTTTAGCCCGGCGAAAGCCGGGCATTAAATAGTCAGATATGAAATACTTTGCATCCTGTAGTTTTGGGAAAGACAGTTATCACTATTTCCCGAATTAGAACACTATTAAAATATGATTGTACTAAGTTTATTTGACGGCATGAGCTGCGGACAAATCGCGCTACGACAGCTGGGCATTAAGGTGGATAAATACTATGCCAGCGAAGTAGATAAGTTTGCCATAGCCCAAACCATGCTAAACTTTCCAGACACGATACAGTTAGGCGATGTGCGCAACATAGACGCACGGCGGCTGGGGCATATAGATTTGCTGATGGGCGGCAGTCCGTGCCAGTCTTTCAGCTTTGCCGGGAAGCGTGCAGGCATGAGTACCAAGCAGAACGAAGAAGTATATACGCTGGAGCGGTATTTAGAACTGAAACAGGCAGGCTTTGAGTTTGAGGGGCAAAGCTACCTATTTTGGGAGTATGTCAGAATACTAAATGAAATACGGGGGGGGGTGTAACCCAGATGTTTACTTTTTGCTTGAAAACGTGGAAATGGGCAAGAAATGGGAAAAGGTGTTATCCGAGGCGATAGGACTACAGGGCGTACACATCAACAGCGCGTTAGTTTCTGCGCAGATACGCAAACGCATATACTGGACTAACATACGCACCGGCAAAACGCTGTTAGGCGATTTGTACACGGCCATACCGCAGCCAAAAGACCGGGGAATACTGCTGCGTGACATTCTGGAGGATGACGCGGATGTGGACGAAAAGTATTACCTATCCGACAAGACGGTGCAGACGCTATTAGAACACAAAGCCCGGAACGAGAAAGCCGGTAACGGCTTCGGGGCCGTTTTCCACACAGGGGGGGGGAAGATGCACGCGCTGAAAGTAGGAGGCAAGGGAGTAGATGATTTGATACTATCCGAGCGATGAAAACTGAAATAGTGTGCGTAGCAATACGAGGCAGAGCATACCGGGGCGAGCCTCAACACATAGAGGAAAGCCCGGTAAAGGGAAAAACGAACTGTTTAACGACTGTGGCAAAAGATAACATGATAATGCAGCGGCCGCGTGGGAACAACGCCGGAAAGATATACACCGACAAAGCACCCACCATGACCGCTAATGCGTGGCAAGAAAATAATTTGGTTATGAAAGATACAGCGAAACAATTAAATCCAAGCGGCGAAAGCAATAACGGGCAGCAGCCCTACCAACAAAACAGGGTGTATGACATAAGCCATAAAGCCCCGGCGTGCTGCGCTACCATTACCGGCGGCGCATACGCCATAGCAGACGAAAACGCGCCCGACATAAGAGTTAGGCGGCTGACCCCTACCGAGTGCGCACGGCTACAGACAGTGCCGGACTGGTACAAATGGGAGTGCAGCAACACCCAGCAGTACAAAATGTTGGGTAACGGCTGGACTATAGAGGTGATAGTACACATCTTATCTTTTCTGGACTTACAGGCAAAGCCGGAGGCAGAGAGCAAGACGAAAAACTGCGGTAACTGCCTGCTTTGCATACATACCTATATGGGTAGTGAATGTAGCCTAACTGACAACGCAGTGGACGATGCGCAGGACGGCTGTATAGATTATATCCCGGAGGACTGAACTATGAACGATAACGAGAATTTAAGCCGCATACCGGCGCAGGTGACATCCGAGCAGCTGCACAGGTTGTATGACCGTCTGGATGATGAGGCCACACCCTACGCATTGAGAGTAGGCAAAGGCGAAAACCATTTGAAAGCGATAACGATATACTGCGATGGCAAAGACGTGGACTATTTCACTAACATTCTGAACAATGAAATTTAAGCTGAAATATGATTTTACGGTAGATTTGGCTACGGCCCACACGCGCACATCTAAGAAGTGGCGTAACCGACACTGGCAATGGAGCGAGCTATTAGAGCGATGTAGCGAAACGAAACGCACCGGCGAAACAGCAGCGGAGTACGCACGCATGAGCCGTGAGGAGCAAAGCAACATTAAGGACGTGGGCGGCTTTGTCGGCGGCTATCTAAGTGGCGGCATACGAAAAAATACAAACGTGCTGTACCGCAGTGTAGCCACACTGGATATAGACTATGGTACGGTGAACGTCTGGGATGACTTCACTATGGCTTTCAACTTCGCGGCCATGCTGTACAGCACGCACAAGCACAGCAAGGAAACACCGCGCTACCGTCTGGTATTTCCGTTGAGCCGACAGGTAACGCCAGCCGAATACGAGCCTATTTGCCGGAAAATTGCAGCCGAGCTGGGTATAGACCTTTTCGATGACACGACCTATGAACTACCGCGACTTTTCTACTGGCCCAGCACTTCAAAGGACGCGGACTATGTGTTTGAGTGGCAGGACGGCCCGGCGTGCAACGTTGACAAGATACTGGCGCAATATGTTGACCCGTTCGATGTGAGTGCGTGGCCGATGTCAAGCCGTGAGAACACGGTAATAGCACATGAGATAAAAAAGGCAGGCGACCCCACCGAGAAGCAGGGCATAATCGGCGCATTTTGCCGGGCATACACCATAGAGGAAGCGATAGAGCGGTTTTTAGGTGACTACTACGAGCCGACAGGCACGCCGGGGCGGTACACCTACAAGATGGGCAGCGTGGCTGGCGGTCTGGTGTGTTACGAACACAAGTTTGCATACAGTCACCATGAAACCGACCCGTCAAGCCGTCAACTGTGCAACGCTTTCGACCTGTGCCGCATACACCTGTACGGTGTCAAGGATGAGGGGAGCCGGGCAACGGACGTAACGCGCAAGCCGTCTTATGCGGAAATGCAGGAATTTGCCAGCAAGGACAAAAACGTAAAGCTGCTGATGGCAAGGGAGCGCAGCGCGTCCGTGGCTGACGATTTCGGCAGCGTGGAGGTGCCGGACGATTACAGCGATGAGTGGAAAGCCGATTTGGAGTACACAAAATCCGGCAAGCTGCTGGGGAACATCCAAAACATAATACTGATACTGGAAAATGACCCTGCGCTAAAAGGCCACATAATACATGATGAGTTTACAGGCTTTGACGCTGTGGTGGGCGGTCTGCCGTGGAACAAGTCGGCAAGAAACTGGAGCGACCGGGACGATGCGAATTTGCGTGTATGGCTGGAAAGGAACTACGACATAACGGGAAAAGACAAAATCTATGATGCGACTACAGCCGTACTGACACGGCACAGCTACCACCCTATCAAAGACTATCTGAACAGCCTAAAATGGGATGGCACGCCACGGCTGGAGCGGCTGATTATAGATTATATCGGTGCGGAAGATACGGAGTTAAACCGGGCTATGACGCGCAAGCATTTCACGGCGGCGGTTACGCGCATATTCCAGCCGGGCTGCAAATATGACTACTGCTTAATCCTTACAGGCCCGGAGGGCGCCGGAAAATCTACGCTGTTGGGCAAGATGGGCGGCAGCTGGTTTAACGACAGCATAACCACGACTGAGGGCAAAGAGGGCATGGACCAGCTGCGCGGCGCATGGATTATCGAAATGGGCGAACTTGCCAGTATCAAACGCAGCGATGTAGAGAGCGTGAAAGCCTACCTATCCAAGCGCATAGACATATACCGGGCCGCATACGACAGGCGCAAAGCCGAACATCCGAGGCAGTGCGTTTTCTGCGGCACTACTAATGAAGCCCTGTTTTTGAAAGGCGACAACGGGAACCGGCGATTTTGGGTTATCGCCGTTGACCCTGCACTGCGGAAGCACAAGGACTGGCAGGCGGCGTTAGACCGTGACCGTGACCAGCTTTGGGCAGAAGCCGTGGAGTATTACAGGCGCGGTGAAAAACTGTATTTAGATGACCGATTAGAAGCCGAGGCAAGGCAGAGGCAGGAAGCATATAACGATGACAGCGACGACCCTATGGTGGCTATGTTGTACAAGTTTCTGGATATGAAATTGCCTGCTGACTGGCCCACACGCGACATAGCGGACAGGCGCAGGTACATACGCACGCCAGACCCACTGCAAGCCGAGGGCGTGGAGGTGCGCACCAGAGTTTGCGCAGCCGAATTTGTCTGCGAGCAACTGGGCCGCGATATGGCAGACAAGGAGTTTAAGTACCTAACACGGAAAGTTAGCAAGCTGATAGCGGATATGCCTAATTGGGAACGAGTGGGCGCAAGTAGGCACGCTGACAGATGGTATGGTGTACAAAAAGCATTTGAGCGAATTAACGATGTAACCGAAGATGATTTGTAACCGAAAACGCATAAAAGTTACAGTGAACCTAAAAGTAGCGAATGTAACCGAAAATTTGGTTACATATTTAGTTACATTAAAAAGTTACACTGTAAATAACATAATATCAAGCACTTACAAGCAAATGTAACTATGTAACCATAGAAGTAGTAGTAAGATATAGTTAATGTGATTTATAGAGTTATACCCACTTATACGCATAAAAACGCATATATGTATGCGCGTAAAAGGTATTATAGGAAAATACAAAAACAGAGTTACAATGAAAAAGAACATAGCAAATATAGTCAAACACGCCGATGTATCGGAGAAGATGATAGAACGCTACCTGTGTGACAGCATTAAACAAATGGGTGGTGTGTGCCTAAAGTACAGTAACGCTGGCATGGTGGGTTATCCAGACCGCATTTGCCTGTTATCCGGCGGCGTGGTTTTCTGGGTGGAACTGAAAAGCAAGGACGGCAGACTGAATGAGGCGCAAAAGATACGCATACGCCAACTGCGCGGCATGGGCCACACGGTTAACGTGTGCCGGAGCAAAGAGGATGTGGACGAAGTGTTAGAACCTTATAAAACCTGTAAGCCATGAAAATAAGATGTGATTACTGCGGCAAGGAGTTTAGCCGCAGACCAAGCAGTATCAAGGAAAAGAACTACTGCTGCAAGGAATGCAGGCACGCAGACAAGGTGCAGATAGTAAGGTGTGACAACTGCGGTAAAGAGTTTGAAAAGTGGAAAGACTATGTTTTTGAACACAACTTTTGCAGCCGTGAGTGCGCAGCCGGATTTAACGGTGAAAGGCTTTCAGCCTATAATCGGCAGCACAACCCTACAGCCATGACACCAGAGAGGCGGCAGAAACTTCGGAACTGGCATTTAGGCAAAGGTGAGGGCAAGACCTATACAAAGACCTACGGACGGCATACCCACAGGATAGTAGCCGAGCAAATGTTAGGCAGGCCGCTAAAGCCCGGCGAAGTCGTACACCACATAAACGGGGACAAAAGAGATAACAGACCGGAAAATTTGATGGTTTTTGCCAGTCAAGCATTACACGCAGAATGGCACATTGCACATGATGGAACACCAAAGGACAGGAGGGATAGAAACTATGGAATTTAAGCCATACGATTATCAGAAAAAAGGCATAGAGTGGATTTTGACACATCCACGCTGTACTTTACTGTGGGAAATGGGTTTAGGCAAGTCAGTAGTAACCATGACCGCCATACAGCAGCTGATAGATGACTGCGAGATTAGCCGCACTTTGGTAGTGGCCCCTAAAAAGGTTGCGGAAACCACATGGAGTACGGAGGCCGAAAAGTGGGAACACCTGCACGACCTCAAAGTGGTTAAGGTTATCGGAACGGAAAAGCAGCGGTGTATGGCTTTGGCGCAGAAAGCTGATGTGTATGTGACCGGGCGCGATAACTTTGTTTGGCTGGTGGGCAAATACGGTGGCAAACTGCCGTTTGACGCACTGGTGATAGATGAGCTTACTAGTTTCAAGAGTGCAAAGAGCGAAAGATTTAAGGCCATGCGCATAGCCGTGCCGAGCGTCAAACGTGTTATCGGTCTGACCGGCACCCCGGCACCAAACGGGCTTATAGACCTATGGGCGCAGATGTACTGTATAGACCAAGGCCAAAGGCTGGGCAAGTCTATCAGCAAATACCGTGAGGCGTATTTTGAAACGCACAAGTGGAATAACATAATAGTCCGCTGTGACGTGAAAAAAGGCTGTGAGGAAATAATAAGGGCGAAGATAGCCGATATATGCCTAAGTATGCAGGCAAAAGACTACCTGCAACTGCCGGACATGATAATGCACACAGCCAAAGTGTACCTAAGCGAAAAGACGATGGCGGCATACACCAAGTTTGAGAAAGAAAAGGTTTTGGAGTTCACCGCCGAACACGGAAACGAGCCTGCAAACATTCTGGCTAATTCAGCGGCAGGTCTGATGAACAAGCTAAGCCAGTTTGCCAACGGCGCAATATATGACGAAGATATGCAGGTACACAACATCCATAACGAGAAAATAGACCGTCTGGCAGAGATAGTGGAGGCGGCTAACGGAAATAGTGTGCTGGTGTTCTACCAGTACAAACACGACATACCGCGTATTACATCCCGGATGAAAGGCTATGAGGTACGGGTTTATCAAGGCGAAAAGGATTTGAAAGACTGGAACGCCGGAAAGATAGACGTACTTTTGGCGCACCCTGCAAGTACGGCGTATGGGCTGAATATGCAGGAGGGCGGCCACTATATCGTATGGTTTGGCACCGGCTGGAATTTGGAACACTACCAGCAGGCAAACGCCAGACTGCACAGGCAGGGGCAGAAATACCCTGTTACGGTTTACAATCTGATATGCGCCGGTACGGTGGATGAGCGGGCCAGTGCTGCTTTGGAGGGGAAAAAGGGCGTACAGCAGAGCTTATTAGACAGTCTTAATTACTTAATACGGAAACACTGTGAGCAATAGGAAGCGTGTAAACATATCGTTAGACCCGGCGACTTATGAGAAGTTGCAAAGGGTACAGCGCGAACATGGGTTTAAGAACCTGTGCGAGCTGGTGGTAGCGTTTGCGCATATACTTATAGACCGTATGGAAGTGGCAGAGGAAAGGAAATACGATTTGCCCGAAGATGACGGGCGATATATAGATGCGATGTTTGACGATTTAAGCAATGTACACAGAGTGCCGGACGGAACGGTACCAGTAAGGCGCAATAACAAGAAACTTAAATGATACTGATATATGGCTAAGGACAAGGAATATAACAAGCTGATACATACTACACGGTGGTTAAAGCTAAGACGCGATGTATTAACCGCACATCCTTTGTGTCAGAGGTGCAAGGATAACGGACTGCTGACACCAGCCACAGAGGTACACCACATCCGACCTGTAGAGGAAGCGTTTACACACGCAGAGAGGGTGCAGCGTATGTATGACCCACACAACCTACAGGCATTATGCCACGACTGCCATGTTAAGGTACATACAGAGATGGGCAGGGGTGGCAAGGATGCGACACGAAAGCGCAACGAAAAGCAGGTGCAGGATATTATAAAAAAATTTTTTGGAAGCCCGGACGATTAGGCCGGGGGTACTTTTTTAAGACGGGGGTAGTGCCGTTAAACCTCGCCCCCACTCTTTTAAGTGTGCGAGAAAATTTTTGAAAATGTGGAACTTTGGACGAAAACGAATAAAAATACAGCAATAATGGCGAAAACTGTTAATGATTACAAAACGGAGATAATAAAGGTGCTGAAAGCCCACAAACTGTACAGCAAAGGTCTGGATATGCAGGTTATATCGCTTGCCAGTGCTTTGCGAAATTTGGAAATGGCAAACGACCAGATAGACACGCTGACAGAAACGACCGTGTGGGAGAAAACCCGGTACGGCGAAAAGTTGGCCCCACATCCTGTTTTCAAAATCGCCAAAGAAGCGCAGGAACTGGTAACACGCCAGATGAAAGCGTTAGGACTGACGGCAGAGGATTTGGCAGGAGAGGTGGAAGATGACCCACTGGTTAACCTTACCAAGAAATTAGCCAAGAAACGCAAGCAGCCTAAGATTATCAAACCGAACACCAACGAATGACAGAGGAAGAAAAGGACAAACTACGGCAAGCGAAAGCGGACGTTACCGACCTGTTGGCAAGCACTGACATAGACCGTTACCGACTAACCGAAGTGGATAGCCGGTTAGACGGCTATGTGCGCGAAGTGGCAAGCAACCCGGACGGACATAACCTGTATGAGCAGCTGGCAGTAGCGCGGTTTTTCAGACTGTGCGACAAATACGGCATTAACGCTACCGAGGTGTGGCAGTTTTTCGACCTGTACGAAAGTCTGTACTTTCCGGGCAAGGCCGGACAGCAACGCTACAAGCTGACCCCTGTACAGGTTTTCCAGTTTGCCAGTATCTTTGCGTTTTGGCATGATGACAAACGTGTGGTGCGTGAAGTTGTGCTATATGTGCCGCGTAAATTCAGCAAGACAACCAGCACAGCGTCACTGGCAATATACGACTTGCTGTATGGCGATGCAAACGCCGAGAGCTACACCGGGGCGAACAGCAACGACCAAGCTAAAAAATGCTTTGATGTGATACGCGGCTGTATGCGAAAGTTAGACCCGAAAGAACGCAGGTACATAGTGAACGAACAGACCATTAAGAGCCGCAGGAAAGACCGCACAGCATTTGCGCAGTGCCTTACCGCCAACGCAAGAACCAAAGACGGACTGAACGCCAGCACGGTTATTATGGATGAGTTTAGCCAAGCACGCAGCAGCGAGTTACTGACCGTGCTAACTACGTCTATGGGCGTGCGTGAAAATCCGCTGACCGTGATAATAACTACTGCGTCTGACGTGTTCGACGGGCCGTTTTATGAGATGTTGCAGGGCTACAAGTCCGTACTATTAGGGGAGTATGAAGATGACAGCGTGTTTGTGCATATTTTCGAGCCGGATTTAGACGACCCGGAAGATGCGGAAAGCACGTGGCGCAAAGTACATCCGCATTTGGGCGTGACAGTAAGCATGGATTTCTACAGGCAGGAATATAAAAACGCACTGCGTAATGGCAGCGAGGCCATGTTAGCTTTCCGTACCAAGTTGCTAAACCTGTATGCCGAGAATGAGCAGCGCAGCTGGATTAGTAGTACGCTGGCCCGACACATAAGCAGGCCGATAAACATAGACGGCATAAAAGGTAGGCCCGATGCAATGGTAGCGATAGACCTAAGCGAAAGCGATGACTTTAGCGCGGTGACTATGGGTATGTATGATGTGGCGCACAAAAATTTCTTTTTCTACACGTCCTATTTCTTTCCGGCCGGTGCTTTGCCAGGACACCCTAACGAAAAGCTGTACAGGGTGTGGGCTGAAAAAGGCTATCTGATACTGACCGATGGCGATGTGATAGACTACAGGCGCATAGTGGACTATGTACTGTATCTTAACCAGCACGTCCGAGTGCTGGGCATAGGCTATGACCCGTGGAAGTCGCAGGAAGTTATAAATATGCTGGCAGCGTCCGGCGCAGGCAACGTGATTAAGGGTGTGCGGCAGACCTACGGAGTGTTTACCGCGCCGGTAGAAAGTTTTGAGCACGGGGCAAAGACTGGCCATGTTTTCATAAACGACAACCCTATTAACGCCTACTGCTTTGGAAACGCAGTGCTGGATAGTGACAAGCTGGAGAACTGCAAGCCGGTGAAGCGCAAAGCTAATCAGAAAATAGACGGAGTGATAACCATGCTGATGTGTATGCGTCTGTTTATCGACTACGAGCGATAAAAATTTTTCGGGGCTGGTACCAGATACCGACTTTTCCGTGTAGGGTAGAAACAGTTTATTATTGGGAATGGGTATTTTTACCAACATACGGAATTTATTTAAGCGAAGCAATACAGCCGGAGCCAGTACAGGAAAGGCAAACACACCGCGCACAGGCGGCGTGCCGCTGCTTTCGTCTGGCTTTGCGCTGAATGTTGCTACCGTTTACCGGTGTGTAAACCTGTTGGCGGACAGCGTAGCCAGTCTGCCAGTGCAGTATATGCGCAAGAAAGGTAATATTTTCGTGGAAGACCGCAGCGACCGTATGCACTATCTGCTGAATGTGCAGCCGTGCGCATATCTTTCGGCGATAGATTTTTGGCAAATGGTTGTGCGTTATGTGCTGCTGAGGGGTAACGCTTATATCGTCCCGGTCTATGATTACAGTATGGAAGTGGGGCGGCTGGCACTGGTTGACCCGGCGTGCGTGGCGCATGACACGGTTAATGACACGTACACCATTAACGATGTTTATGCAGGTATCAGCGGCGTATATGACGAAAGCGAAGTTATCCACATAAAGGGCTACAGTCTGGACGGCAAAACCGGGTTATCAGTGCTGAGTTTCGCACGCATAACGCTGGATATTACCAGCACCGGCGACCAAGAGACATTAAACAGGTTTGCCAACGGTGGCAATGTCCGGGGCATAGTCAGCAACGATACCAGCGTGCGAGGCTTTGGCGAGTACCAAGATAAGGAACTGCAAAAGACCGCTACCGATTTAGACGAAAGGTTTAGGAATGGTGAGCGCATAGTATCACTACCGGGGCAGGTGCAGTTCAGTCCGATTTCATTAAGCAGCACTGATATGCAGTTTTTGGAAACGCGCAAATTCAACGTCCGCGAGATATGCCGTTTCTTTGGTGTGCACCCGAGTTTTGTGTTTGATGATACCAGCAATAATTACAAGTCTGCGGAAATGGCAAACGTGGCTTTCCTCACAAACACGCTTAATCCGTTTTTGCGCAAAATCGAAGTGGAACTGCACAGGAAGTTAGTAGCACCTAATTTGTGCTGTAAACGGAAATTCCAGTTTGACCGGCGCGGATTGTATGCGTGCGATTTGGATAGCCGGATAAAGTACCAAGCACAGACGATAGCCGCAGGGCTGTACACCGTCAATGAATGGCGTGCCGAGGAAAACAAACCGCCAGTGGAGGGCGGCGATACGGTGCTGGTATCGGCGAACCTAAAGAACATAGACGAACAGCAGGCACAGCCAGAGCCGACACCGGCAACGAATGAACCAGATAACAACCAGTCCGGGACTACCACCGAGGAGCCGGACAAAAACGGAGATAGAGACGATGAAAAGGAATAAAGACACAGTAGTAAATCGCATACTGCATACCATTTCTGATTTGCGTGTGCGTGAGGCCCCAGAGGGGCAAGCAGCCAGTAGAACTATTACCGGCTATGCTATCCTGTTTGGCGTGCCGTCCGAACCGCTGTACGACTACGAGGATGAGGAAGCGCGCGAGGTTATAGCACCCGGCGCGGTAACTAAAGAGCTGCTGGACGGTTGCGATATTAAGATGACCATGTTTCACGATAGGCAGCTGATATTAGCACGCAGTAAGAACGGCGCAGGTACACTGACCTACGGCGTGGATGACAAAGGAGTGTATTTTGAGTTTGAGGCCCCTAATACCGTGGACGGTGATAAGGCACTGGAACTGGTTAGGCGCGGTGATATATCCGGCTGTAGCTTTGCTTTCAGTACCCACTATTACGACAGCGCGTATGTTTCACGAGACGTGCAGCGTGTGGACGGTAAGACTATCATAACGTACACGGTTAATGTGATAACCGGCATTTATGATTTTACGCTGGCAGCAGACCCGGCATATCCAGATACCAGCTGCGAGGCTGAGACCCGCGAACTGGTTAAGGCTTTGAGAGAGCCGGACGATGACAAAGCGGAACGAGAAAATAAAGTGCGTGAGCAAGTGCGTGAAATGCGCCGCGCTGCTACGCTACCATTATAAAGAATGTTTAACCACTTAAAGTTTTTTGTATGAGTAAGAAAACGGTAAATGTGCGTGAGTTGGTAAACAAGTATCAGACCAACTGCGACCGTATCGGCGAGATTGCCGATTTGTGCGAGAAAGAGCAGCGCGAGCGTACCGAGGCTGAGACCGCCGAGTATAACGCGCTTATGCGAGAAAACCAGCTTTTGCAGATGAAGATGCAGGCAGTGGCTGTAGAGCAACTGCGCGAAAACCCCAACACGTCTGCGGAAGCGTCCCGGATTATCCGCGAGAACGTAGCGGCAGGCCGACAGACCCGGATTATGCTGATGCGTGATTTGGTTATGGTATCGGATGTTACCGCCGGTGGGATTATTCCTGTAAAGATGCAGGATATTTTAGACCCACTGGTAGAGGGGCTGATTTTGGATAAAGTCGGTCTGCCTATGCCTACAGGTTTGGCAGGTGATTATATCTGGCCCACCTACGAGACTGTGGAGGCATCGATACAGGGCGAGGGCGTGGCACTTACCGACACCGAAATTTCTATGTCCAAACTGACTGCCTCACCTCAGCGTATCGGTATCGCTATCCCTGTTACCCGGCAGGCTATCAACCAGACCGAGGGCGTGGTAGAAATGATTGTTAAGAAGCTGATGCCGCTTTCGGTTACAATGCTTCTGAACAAAATCATGTTTAGCACTACGAAAGTTACAGGTGCTACGACACTGGTAGGCCCGTTTGTGGCATTGGCAAGTAGCCCGGTAGAAGTGAGTGCCGAACCTACGTTCAAGGATTTCAACAAGGTTAAGGCAAAGGTACTGGCTACCGGCGTTGATGGTGAACACCTTTGCTGGGTTATGACTAAGGCGCAGAAAGCTATCGCCGAGGCAACCCCGAAAGATGCAGGTAGTGGCATTATGGTTTGTGAAAACGACCATATCGCAGGTCTGCCGGTATTCACTACAAACTATATCGGTGAGGGCTTTATAGGTCTGGGCGACTGGCGTTACCAGCCTATGGGTCTGTTTGGCGATATTTCGTTTATCATTGACCCGTACAGCCAAGCACGCAAAGACGCTGTGGATTTTGTGCTTAACGTGAACTACGGCACTACCACGCTGCGCACAGAGGCTTTTGCGCTGGCAAAGTGTAAAGCCGCAGCAGGTGTAGGCGGCTAATGAGATTAGGAACATAGGTTTAGTTTTATAAGATTGTTTGATTATGGCTACAGTGGATATAGCACTACTTAAATCGCACGTCCGTGCTGATGATTTTAGCGATGATGACCAGTATTTGGCGCAGTTGCTGGAGGCAGCGGAAGAATATGTAACGACCGCTACCAACCGCAGCACAGACGAGCTGCTGGCGATGGGTGACGGAAAGCATTTACCGGCCACTTTACAGCAGGCAGTTTTATTGATTGCCGGACACTGGTACAACCAGCGCGAAGCCGTTAGCGGCGTGCAGATGGCGGAAGTGCCATATACACTGCAAGCCTTAATTAAACCTTATCGCAAACTGGTAGATGACGTTACGGAATGAGGGCAGGCGCACTGAAATATAAGCTGGAACTACTGGAACCGAAGCGCACCACAGACCGTATGGGAGCGGAAAAGGTAGAATATACCAAGACGCGCACCGTGTGGGCTGAAAGGGTTAGGGCTACAGGCACAGCCAGTGAAGAAGTCGGGGAACATTTCCCAGACTACACCGTAGAGTTTAATATACGGGACGCACACCCGGTACAGGAAAACTGGAGGGTGCGGCAGCTGGGCGGCTATCTGTACACTGTAACGAACATTATACCAAATCTGGATAAGGGCTATAAAACCCTGTTATGTGAACGAGTAAACGAATAGTTACCATTATGGCACGAAGTGTAGCCTACGATGATAGGAATTTGCAGCAGTTATTTGCTGAACTGGAGCCAAAACGCAGATTACAAGCGATAAAGGGCGGCTTTCGCAGGGAAGCCAACAAAGTACGAAAGACGGCGATAAACAATCTGCGTAACAGCGTCCGTTCTAACAAGGATTTGGAAAAGGGCGTGCGTGCGATAGTGTTCAAGCGCAAAGCCGGATTTCGGGTTACGGTAGGCACAAAGAAAGCCGGGAAGAACGGCAAGGGCGAAGCAGGATTTCACACGAACCGCCAAGGCCTCAAAAAGCCGGTGTTAATCTGGGTGGAAGAGGGAACGCAGGAGCGAAAGACCAAAGGAAACGGCGGCAAACGTGCCGCACGGCGCAGGTCTGCACACAGGACGGGACGCATGAGGCGTTACGGTTTTATGACACAAACGCTGAATGACGTAAGAGATACTGTTACTGCCGACATTCACGATATGGTAACTGATAATGTCTTAAAGATAGCGCAAAAGTATGGGTGTAAGTAAGTCAAGTTTAAGTGCCGGTGAAATTATCCGGGATATACTGGTTAATAACGCAGAAGTGGCCGCACGTGCAAAAAAAGTCTTTCCAGTGGTGGAAGATAGCGCGGAACTGCCATACATAGTGTACAGGCGTACACAACTGGAGCAGGAACCGGCAAAAGGCAGGCGCGGTGCTGACACGGTGGGCATTGAGATACTTTGCTATACGCAGCACTATACGGAGGGCGTGGAACTGGCGGAAGCCGTGCGCGATGCGCTGGATGGAGCGCAGGGCGAGAAAGACGGTTTGGTTATGCGCAGCTGCTATCTGGCAGACAGCGAGGAAGCATGGCAGGACGATGCCTATGTACAGCAATTAGTGTTTAATGTTAAGATATAAAGAATATGGCAAAAAGCGGATATTGTAACGGTAGCGATATGCTGCTGTATGTAAACGGCAAAGCCGTTGGAAGTTGCACTACGCACACTACCACATTCAACAGTGAAACCAAAGAGCGTGCGGTTAAGCCTGTAGCGTCCGCGCCCCTAAGCAGCGGACTGTGGAAGAAGAAAGGCGTAGTAGGTTTGTCGTACTCTATCAGTGCCGAGGGTCTGGTATTCTATGACGAAACGGAATGTGGGTTTAAGACCCTGTTTGCGCTGTGGAAAGCAGGCAAGCCGGTAACGGTTAAGTGCATGGAACGTGATAACAGCGATGAACCCTATCTGGAGGGTGGCTGCGTTATTACTTCGCTGGAGCGTACAGACCCGGCGCAGGATGACAGCACCTATAGTATCAGTCTGGAAAATGACGGTGAGCCTACCATACTTGATGAAAGTGCTATTACTGAAAATACCGTAAACGCAGAAGGCTAAGAGTATGGCGAAAGTTGAGGTTACTATTAACGGAAAGGCATACCCCTGTAGGCCAACTATGGGGGCTATGCTGCGTTTCAAGAAAGAAACCGGCAAAGAGGTAACGGAGATTACCAACAGCGGTTTAACCGATTTGTGTACTTACCTGTACTGCTGTGTTGCGTCCGCGTCTGCTGCGGACGGCGTGGATTTCAAAATGTCGCTTTTGGAGTTTGCCGATGCGTTAGACCCCGAAGATATGGCGGCATGGGCAAACCAGATGCAGCAGAACAACGGTACAAATAGAGAAAATGCAGATGGGTTAGAAAAAAAAAGCTGAAGCCCTACGGCATATTTGATTTATTGGGTGTCGCGCTGGGCTGCATACGGCTAAGTTATGACGATTTCTGCAAATTGGACTTTGAAGAATTTGCGGCAGTCTATAAAGCCTATGCAGAGCAGCGCGATACTGATTTTAAGGACAACTGGCAACGGATGCGCCTACTGGCTACCATTGTTATACAGCCGCATTTGGATAAGCGGCACAAGGTAACGCCGGAAAAGTTACTGCCTTTTCCGTGGGATAAGGCGAAAGCAAAGAAACAGCAGGCCCGGATTACGCCGGATAAACAGCGTGAACGGATGGCCGATTTGGTGAAGAAATTAGGTGACGAACTTATATAACAGCAGCTATGGCAGGCAAAAGCACAATTAGCATAACATTCAAGATAGACGGCGACAGCAAGGAGTTTAAGGAACTGATAACCGATGCGGACGGGCTGAAAAAGGTAATACAGTCCACCATAACGCAGTCAGACAACCTTAAAAAGTCGCTGATAAACTGGAGCCAAGGCGTACAAGCGATTAGTGCCATAACGGACACTATCGGCAATGTTTCGTCCGCTTTGTCGCAGTTTTCAGACCGCATGAGGGGCTTACAGTCGGCTAACATAATGATAACGCAGCTGACAGGGAAAACAGGCGATGAAATGCTGAAACTGCGCAACAACGTGCAGGCGGTGGCAGAACATTTTGGCGCAGATTTTAACGAGGTGCTACAGTCCGCAAATAACCTATCTAAAGCGTTTGGCATTAGCATAGACGATGCGATGAAGTTAGTGCAGGATGGGTTTGTTAGTGGAGCAAACGCAAACGGCGAATTTCTGGACACACTGAAAGAATATCCGCGCTATTTCAAGGAAGCCGGACTATCAGCGGAGGATTTTGTAGCCATTACGACCAACGCTGCACAGCAGGGCATATTTTCCGACAAGGGCGTGGATGTTATCAAGGAGGGTAATTTGCGCATACGCGAAATGACTACAGCCACTGCCGATGCGTTGAATAACATAGGCATATCCGCAGAGCAGGTGCAGGCGGACTTGCAAGCCGGGAGCATAACCACGTTTGACGTTATGCAGATGGTTGCAGCCAAGCTGAACGAGCTACCGGCAAGCAGCGCAGCCGTAGGCACTGCCATAGCTGACATTTTCGGTGGGCCGGGCGAAGATGCAGGACTGGAGTATATAAAAACGCTGGCAAGCATACAGCTGAACATGGACGCAGTGAAAGCGGCTACGCAGGGAACGGCAGAGCAGCAGGAGAGGCAGATACAGGCGCAGGAAAATATAAAGAACGGACTAACCAGCCTTATAGATTTGTCGGCTATCTACACGGATGTAAGGCCCTATGTGGATTTGACGGCACAAATAGGCATGGCGGCGATGGGCATAGGCAGTCTGATTAAGACTGTTAAGGCTATGAATATCCAGCAAGCCATATTAAAGACGCGCATAGTGGCCGTGGCTGCTGCGCAGAAAATGGTAACTATCGCTACTACCACATGGACTGCCGTACAAAAGGTGCTTAATCTGGTGCTGACGGCTAACCCTATCGGCTTAGTCATTACTGCTGTTGGGGCGTTGATAGCCGGGTTAATAGCTGCGTACAAAAATTGTGAGGGCTTTAGAAAAATCGTTGATAAGGTCTGGGAGGGCATTAAGCCGTTGGCAAATGCCATTATGAATGGTTTAGCAAAGGCTTTCGAGTGGCTGGTAGAAAAGTGTAAGGAGGCATGGGAATGGCTTAAAAACATATTGGGCTTAGGCGGCAAGAAAGTGGAGGTAACTGTAGATGTGTCGCGCCCTAAGACCAAAGCCCCTAAGATGGATTTAAGCGGTGGAAAGACGGACACGGGCAGGTACAACTATACGCCTACCGCTACGGCTGGCAAGGGTACAGAAAAAGCAGAACCAGTGTACAATGCCGCAGCGGACAACTTAAAAGAATATAACGAAAATATACAGGCACTTAATAAGGAGTTGCAAACTGCGTCACTTGAAAGAGCCGCTGAAATAAACAAGGAAATAGAACTATGGCAACAAAAAGTTGATGCGATAGAAAATGCCGGAAAAGCAGTTGAAGATACGACCGAGGATGTAAATAATTTAGCCGGTGCGTATGATAAAAACGCAACGACATTAAAAGGGTTTGAGGCGAATATACAAGCACTAAACGAGGAACTACAAACCGCCTCACAGGAAAGGGCTGCTGAAATAAACAAGGAAATAAAGCTGTGGGAACAATACGCCAGTAAGATAAAGGAGGCAGGAAAACCGACAGAAGTAAACGAAAGCGCGAACACGCTACAGGAGATAGGCGATAATATCCAGATACTTAACGACCAGCTACAGACAGCCACAATAGACGAAGCCGCACTGATTAACCGGCAGATAGAGGCGTGGAATGAAAAAGCCGATGCGATTAGGAACGCTGGAAAAGAGGCCGAAAAAACAGCTGTTAGTACGGGCAAGGCTTTACGTGACGGCTGGGGTGATATTAAAAGTATCGGCAGCAGCATAGAGGGTATAACCAGCGCACTCAAAGGCGATGGCAATGCGTGGCAGACCGTAGTAGGTATAGTAGATAATTTTATAAGTTTATATAACGGCATACAAGGTGTAGTCGGTATTATTGGGTTATTGACTGGTGCCAGTGCCTCACACGCTGCTACTAAGGGCGTAGAAGCCGTAGCGGAAACATCTGCATCAACGGCACGTGCAACTGCGGCGGCTACTGATGCGGCCACATCTGCGGCCATTATCACGGCTAATAAATTAGAGACTGCGAGCTGGAAAGAATTAGCGGCGGCAAAATATATGGCTGCGCACGCCTCTATACCATTTGCCGGTTTTGGTATCGCAGCCGGTTTTGTTGCATCCATGCTGGCTGTAGTGGCGGCGGCTGGTGTTCCTATGCTGGCAGAGGGCGGTATAGCGTCCGGCCCTACGTTGGCTATGGTTGGTGAGTATGCAGGTGCAAGCGGAAACCCGGAAGTTATCGCTCCACTGGATAAGCTGCGCGGTATGTTGAAAGAACCGGCAGGCGTTGGCCTCGGCAGGGTTGAATTTGAGATTAAGGGGCGCACGCTGGTAGGTATATTGAACAAAGAAAACAATATCACAAAACGCAGTTAATATGAAGTATCTAAGACATACAGGTGAATTTGTAAGCCGTGCCGGTGTGGTATGGCGTGTAGATATTATGCAGGAAGCGGACGCAGCATTTGCCACTGTTGGTGCTTTGGAATTTCCAGCGGATGAGCCGTTAATACTGGAGTGGCAGCGCGAGGATAAAGAAACGGTGGTATTAGGTAGTAACGCTACGCTTAAAATAGTCAGTCCGGGCGATAGGACATACGAAGATTTATATACTATCGAGGTAGGGCGTATCCGTATGGATGTCTATAAAAACGATATCCTGTACTGGAGCGGAGCATTAGACCCGGAATTTTACGAAGAACCATACGAAACAGCCAGTGGTTATGAAGTCAGTTTGACTTTTAGCGACTTTGGTATATTAGACCGCATTAAGTATGATTTGACAGGCATACAGACTTTGCGCGATATTGTCACATACGCTTTACAGCGTAGCTGCATATTGTATAGTGGCATTGATACCAAGCACATCACCACTACATTTACTGATGGAATAAGCATAATAAATGGCGGCATATCGGTAAGGTCTGAAAATTTTACGGATGAGGACGGCGAAGCCTCAACCCTATATGAAGTGCTGGAGGGTATTTTACAGCCGTTGGCTATCCGTATAGTACAGCGTGCAGGTACTATCTATCTGTATGACTTAAACGGTCTGTACACCAAAGGCACTGCAAAGGTTATACAGTGGGATGGTGACAGTCAGACGATGGGAACGGATAAAGTGGCTAATAACATTATCGTGTCTTTCAGTCCATACAGCAGCGCACAGATTTTTAAGGATGAAATAGAGTATGGCGGTAAATATGATATAGGACATACCAACTTAACAGCTGGCGTCGATTACGATACAGAATTTGGCGAGTATTACAGCTACTATCCGGACTACGATTTAGACCGAATAGAATCCGTTCCGGATTATTCACTTATAGATTTTACTATATTTATACATAGAAAAGGTTTTGGCTTGAAAAGTATAGGTAGCGGATGTATGTATTTTCACGTTTTACCAGTTACGGGTGGAGCGTCTGAAACAACAGGTGTGGCGTATGCTTTCCGTACTGGTGGGCATGGCGGAATTAATACTGGTTGGCCACAATGGAAAATACATAGTAGCGTACCGCACGCTGGGTTATCTGGCAACGACGAAATACTTACCACAAATCGTGTTTTTTTACCAAAATTGGATACTGATACTGCAAAAAAATATCGGGTACGCATAGTGGAAGAAGTGCTGATAGATGCAAGATATAATCCTTTTTCTGGCAGTACGAGCAGTAACGATGAGGGCAACGACCATTTGGTAAAAACACGTAGCGGTTTTGTTTTCATCCCTGCAAAAGTAACACTATATGATATTTACGGGAATGCCTTATATCATTATAGCAATAAAAAAACGGCGGCAGGGGCAGTTATGGGTCACATAGGTATCAGCAAGGGTGAATGGGTATCTGGCGCAGACCCAGGCGGCGATTTTTGGTTGGAATACTATAACCCAAACGATTTAGGCGAAGACGCAGGTATTAGGGGGTGGAAAAGAAACCGTCAATGTATAGGCCGACCAGATGGGAGGGGTGGACGAATGGGAACGGAGATATACGAAAGTTTTAAGAAAATGGACGATGGCGAATATATGCCATATCCACCAGTCGCCGGTTATCTGGAGGTACAAATACAAGAGGGCATATTAGGATATGACTATGCGCAGAAGGTGGACAATTGCGCATTTGGCAGCACGGATAGCCAATGGGATAGGAGCGGTATTTATGGGCTGCTGCGCTGGTGCCTGTATAAAGCCCCGATGGTAGATGTCGTTAATAACAATTTGGTGTTTGACGATGCAGAGTTAGAGGATGTGGAATATAGCGGCTATATCAATAAGGCGGCTAAAGAGGAAATAAGTATAGATACCGTATGTGGCACTGCCGCGTCTATATGCCCTACGGCCAAAGGGTGCTATCACCGTACCAGTACGGGTGAACAGCTACAAGAGTTAAGACGCGCTGGTATTACAGACCACCCGGAAAAATTGCTTATAGGCACTATCTATAGCCAATATGCAGACAGGAAAACGACATTATCCGGCGAGGCTGTTATAGATGACGGGCTGCATTACTATACGGAGCAGAACCAAGGCGATAAACGGTTTATGCTTATGAGCGATGAGCAGGACGTTATAGCCGACTGCACGGATGCGGAATACTGCGAATTTAGACCAGATGAGTATGAAAGCATAGAAGAAGTAGAATAATATGAAGCAATACACATCCAAAATAACATTACGGACACCAAGACCACGCAGTGAAAGACTGCGCGAGCAAGGTATAGGCGGTGGGGCTACTACCGTGGTAGTAAATGGAGGCAGTGGCAGTGGAGGCACCAGCATAGGCGATGGGCATACGCACGGCAATTTATCGGCACTAAATGAAATATCTACTGACCGGCAGGGGTATTTGTATCTGACCCAGATACGGGAAACGGAGAATGAGGAAACAGGCGAACTGACTACCGAACAAGTAACCGAGAAAGTAAAAGCCGGTTTTGCGGACATGGCCTATGACTTAACCGAGGACAGCCCAGTTAGGGAACAATTTTTATCCCGTCTGGCAGATGACGTGGCAAAAGGTAATTTGACCTTTGAAAAAATGCTTACCGTGCTGGGGTTGTCCTTATTCAAAGGCGGTGCGCAGTTTGGCGAGTTTATTAAGTCCCTGTACGCAGGAAAGGGCGCAGGCATAGACGAATTAGGGAACGCCGAATTTGAAAGCGTCCGGGTGCGCAGCTACTTTGAGTGCATGGAGCTGATAATAAATCGCCTATCAGCCATAGAGGGCGACCAGATACTGACGGAAGCCGATACCATAGAGAGCGTGGACGATTTGGGCGATAATTGCTACGGCCTGCATCTGCGCAGTAAATGGGAGGGCTATTTTACGGCGCAGTACCCTAATAATGTGCTAAAAGGTATCATTAACACGCTGGCTACTGGAAGTGGCGTATATTACACCAGTTGGATGCGTGTAAACAGTGTGAATACTGCTAACAACTATATCGAGGTGACATTATACCCAGATAGCGAAGTACCGGCAGGAACGAATTACCCACCGTGTGAAATGATGAAGATAGCCCGGTGGGGAAACCAGACCGACACGAAACGGCAGAGCTGCATATACCTATCCAGTACCGAGGGGCGCATAGTGCGGCTTACTGGGGTAACAAAGCCTATCATAGACGCAACGAATTACGGCGCAACTTTCGGCACTTTGCCAGAGTTTCTTTTAACTATGGATTTGCCTATTATAGAGGGGCAGGACTATGTATATGCGCGTGGGCTGATAGTGCAGGACATTATACGCATAGACTATCAAGGCCAGCCGGTATGTGAGATTGTAGACCGTGGGCAGTGGAGTGCGGATGCGGATTATTACTGCAAGGCGTTGAACCCTACCACCGGGCAGTACGAGATTTCGGACGTGTGGTATATGGGGTGCAAGTACCGATGCGCCAAGACCGGCACAAAGACGGCCCCGGCATGGAATAATACCGACTGGGCGATGATAGAGGGCAACCCGGAGTTTACCGTAGAGTTTGCCGATACGGACTACATATTTGACCCCGACAGGTTTGCTTTGACACTAACTATCATAGCCAAGCTGTATAACATTGACATAACGGATGACATACTGGATGCGGATGTGCAGTGGACGCGCTACAGCGAGGATGCAAACGGAAACGAGCGTGTGGCGTCCGATACGGCATGGGCGTTAAAGCGAGCCAACGAGGGCAAGTCTATAGACCTGACGGTAGCGGACTGCGATTTTAACGGGTATATCCCTAAAACATTGAAATTCATAGCGACAGTTACGCTGCGTGATGGTATGGGTAATGAAGCTGGTACCCAAAGTGCAGTTTTCGAGTATTAGTAGAAAGGGTATGCGATATGAAAAAGATTATAGACTATTTCGGAGCAGACGGTTTGCTGCACATTATCTGCTGCATGGTGATTATGCAGCTGTTAAGCAACTTTTTGCCTTTATGGGCGGCGGTCTTAATTACTGCTGCTATAGGTTTGGGCAAAGAATATATCTGGGATAAGCAACTGAAAAAAGGTACGTTTGACAAACGCGACCTGCTGGCAGATTGCGTAGGTATTATTTTAGGACTTATTTAACTGCGGATGGCATGAAAACAAGAAGATTTGATTTTAACTGGAAGCCGCTACAGCTACAAATATCCTTTGCAGTCGTAGGCAGCGTGCCGGACAAGCAGAACTATAGCACAGATACGCAGGAATATACGCCGGACTATACACTGACACCGCTAATTATCCAGCCGGTTGTATCTATACTGGATAAAGACGAAGTGTTAGCGGCAGGACGCATTAACCATGCACTGACAAACATACGCTGGTATGAGAACATAGACGGCACGCAAAAGCTGATAGACGCGAATAATGCCAGTTATGAGATAACCACCAGTGGGGGCGATGCAGGGCGTATCAGAGTAAAGAAGAATGCCGAGCCGAAAGTACCTATTACGCTGGTGTTCTATGCCGAGTATGTGGACAATCGGAATGGACAAGTATTGATTATACAAGGCAGCTACTTAATCAGCTGTAGCAGTGCATCCGACCAAATAAGGGTAGAACTGGACGCGGCAGACCAGACCGTGTTTAATCCTTTGACGGACGGACGGACGCAGACCGTGACGGCTACCGTTTGGCTGGGCGACCAAGTATGCCCCAGTAGCAAATACGCGCTGGTGTGGGAAGTGCAGGGCGAGGATGGTAGCTGGCATGAAGCCGAAACAGACACGGTGATGGACTATGACATTACCGTTAATGATGACAACACGGTGACGGTAGATAAACGTCTGATGGGTGCTGAAATGTATTTGCGGTGTAGGGTTAAGTACAGCGCAGATGGCGCCCCCGGCAGCGTAGCTTTGACCGATGCAAGCCCGCAGGCGGTTATCAGTTTCGTTAGGCGCGTACCGAAATATGAGTATGAAATGACGGGCGTACCTTACAACATCCCGGCAGGCATACTAAGCATAGCACCCACAGCCATTATCCGAACCACTAACGGAGAGATAGAGGATGCGGAAAAAGAGCTACTGCCGCTGTGGTATATTGCTACGAACAAAGCGAGTGGAAGCCTAAGTTATTCACTGGTGGCGCATGGCATAAACCCGGTGATACCTACCGCCAAAATGGATGACAACTACGGTGCGGTTATCGGTCTGGACGTTAAGGACAGGGGGTATATAGGCGCACTTATAGATAATGCTGACAGCGCGGTAATATGCGACGCTGACGGCGCAGTAATAGTTATTCACTAAAAGTTTGATTATATGGCACGTTACATTAAAGTAAATCCAAAGGTGGCAAGACACCTAAGATTAGAGAATGACCGCAACCAAGTTGCGGATGGTAACTATCTGCTGTGGCAGGCTGATATGCTTGCATTTGGCAGGCTAACCGAAATGCCGAGTATATTAGCGCAAATCGGGGGCCTATCCTTACAGGCACACGAAGCGAGAGAGGAACAGGACGGTACGGTATTAAGAAAATTGCCTATCGCCACTGACCCACGGTTTGCAGAGGATGTGCAGGAACCAGCAGAAGATACCGGCGCGGAGGACGAAACGGATATACCGACACCGGGCGATGAAGCCGAAGATGGCGAAAGCCCAACGGATGAAGAAACCGAAGCTGGAACGCAGGAGCCAGACGATGCGGAGGATGAAACGCCGAAACAGCCAGAAATGGAAACCCCTAATACGGACAGCACGGAAGAAGCCAAGACCGAAATGGCCACTAATGAAAAAACGGAGATTTGACAAATGAGCACAGCAAGCACCAGTAGGACTATTAAATTTATCAGCAAGGCCGGAACCTACACGGCTGTTATCATGTCGCCCAGCGGCGACCTGTACCAAGAATATGAGGGCACGACTAATGATGTTACCGCCGTGTACCCGGATTTTGAAACGCTGAAACCAATACTGTATTTTGTCTGCACCAGCAGCCGTGTAGCAGAGGGCGTGGCAGACCCGGACGCGATGGAGTATTATTTCAATGACCAAAAGATTAGTTTCAGCGGCGGTGTATCTACAGGCACTTTCGCAGGCTTTTTCAAGACGGTAGCACCGAGTGGCGACCAAATGTATTACGGCCTGCAAATCCTTAAAAACATTGCGGAGCTGGCAGGTTATGCCCCGGCTGTTATAAAAATGGTTGCTACAGTCAGCTATGGCACCCAGAGCGACCAGATACAGGCCACATATACCATACCGATACAGCAAGCAACTGGCAACAGTTACCATGTCACTATCGCGGCAGGCGACACAAAGAATTTCGTTATAACAGAAAAGGGCGGCAGTTGTATTCTTAAAGCGATGGCATACCAGAGCGGTAACGCGCTTACAAAAGATTTGTCTTACAAGTGGGAAAAAATGGGCGCGACTGGATGGGAAGAATTGGGCGGCAAGACCAGCCAGACACTGACCGTTTCGGGCAATGACATTAACACCTACGGCGAATACCGCGTACACGTCTATAGGTCTGGTGCCGAGATAGGCACGGACATTCAAGGCGTGATGGACGCAAGCGACCCCTACGACATAGACCCCCACCCAGACCCGGAAGATGAGGCGATAACCGAAGATACTACAGGCAATGGGGAAGTGACCTATACGCCGGTAGTAGTCAAACGTGGCACATCTACTAAGGCTTTAGATACACAGTTTTATTTCGTGCTGAAAGACGCAGCAGGCGTTTACCTCAATACGGACAGGGATACGCCTAAAGCAAGCCAAACAGTGACACGAGCGCACTGTCAGCAAGCCGGTGGCGATGTGTCGGTAACTATCACAAGCGTAGATTAGGTTATGGGCGCAACTAAAACACAGGTAGTTAAGTACATTCGCAAAGGGGATAAAGGAGACCCCGGCGCGAATGCGCTTGACATTGCTGTTAATCCGTCAGTAATTTTGCATAAGAAAACAGCAGCAAGCGGCGCGGTATACATCATTGCCGTCTCTGTGACGGACGGGAACGAAAAAATACCATACAAGGATGGTAGCACGGATGGCTTTCTGTGCACAAAATTTCTTGAGACTTTGCCGGACGGTGTAAAATGGAATTGGACGGCCAGCGGATATTATTTTTATCATTTTTTAGTTTTTGACGCGGATACGAGTGCAAACATCCAGCTTTCATTTACCATAACATATAAAGGCATAAACCATACACGCACTGTTGTTATTAAAACGGTAGAGGACGGTAGTAAAGGAGACAAAGGAGAGCAAGGCGCAACGCTTAGAGGGCCGCAGGCGTGGGCTGATTGTTCTGTGGGCTATGTTTTCCAAGCAGGCGGAGAAGATGAGAGCTGGAAAGATGTTGTACTTTATAACAATAACTATTACAGCTGTGTCAAAAGCCATGCAAAAACAGCGTCAAACTATCCGGGAAGTGCGGCTGATGTAACTAACAAGTATTGGCAATTAGGCGATAAAATAGAATTGGTTGCAACAAAAATCCTGTTGACAACTTATGCGCTTGTTAAAAATCTGGGCGTAGAAGTTATCGACATGAAAGATAGCAGCGGCCATATCATTTTCCAAGCCAAAGACGGAAATGTAATTTGCAACAATGGCACTTTCAAAAACGTAAAGGTAGGCGGCATTATCACGGCTAACTTGTTTTACGGCCCGACACTATCCGTAACATCTGCGTCAAGTAGGACGTACACGATAGACCCAGTGAATGCGCCCTATAATTGTTATTTTATAAACGAGCCTACAAATACAAGATTTATCGTGCTGCCGAAAGCAGCTGATTATGACGGTTTGGAAATACAGGTGTTCACAAAAGTAACAAAATGGAATGCCGATAAGATGACATTTATACAGGCGCAAAGCAGTGATAATCTGTATATAAAAGCAAATGCCTTTCAAGCGGCCACGTATGGCAGTTCGATAAAATCTGTTACCGTTGAAAGCCAAGATGCGGAATACAAAAACTACAAAGGAACAACCGCGTATATGTGTCCGAATGCTATGTGTAAATTCAAAAGCATTAACGGCAATTGGTATGCGATAGAGGGCATATTTACAGGAGAGTAAGCAACTTAAAGATAAAAGATTATGGCAACAAAAAAAACAAAAACTTTGGCGGCAGTATCTGCCGTGTCAACCGTGAACACAGACCAGTATATACCGTTGACTGATGGTAGTGGCAATGTAACAAAGGTATCACTGGCGAACCTCAAATCGGCGTTATTGGCAGGCATGGACTTAAACGCCATGAATGACGGCGTATTTATCATGTTCCACCGTAACAGTGATGACTATCCGCTGGCGGTAAAACCGCACAAGTGGGCAAGCTATCAGAGTAGCGGCGAAATAGCCGAGGGTGTGTTAGTCGTAGAGGGCGGCAAAATGCTGGTGGTAGCACCTACGGAAGCTACACTAACGTGGAGTAGCGCGGCGGTAAGCGCAGGCGGCAAAACTACCACAGACCGATTAACCGCATTGGATGACTGGGCAGGAAAAACAAGTACAGCCGAGCAGGTGAAGCACAGCGAGTGCAACACGACAAGCTATGCGCCGGGCTTTTGCCACGCCTACAGCAGGGCAAATGCAAACGGCAAAGGACTGACCGCCGGGCGTTGGTGGCTGCCGTCTTTGGGTGAGTTGATGATGATTTATGCGAATATGCGCAAAATCAATTATGCACTATCGCTGATTAACGGTGCTACGCAGTTGGCAGAAACCGCATACTGGAGTAGTACCGAGTACAGCGCGACCTATGCGTGGGGTTTGGGCCTCAGCAGTGGCCACGCGACCGGCTGGGGTGCTAAGGCTTCGGGCCAGGGTAGGGTTAGGCCCGTTTCAGCATTTTTACAATAGTTAGTAGTTAAACTTTAACCTTAAAAGTGCGGCGGTAGCCGCACAAGACAAAGAAATTTCCTTTTATCTGCAAAGCGCAAGAAAATTGAGATATGAACAAATCGAAACTGGTATCTAACACGCAGATATATTTAGACTGCCGTAAGCTGTTAGATGAAATACTGGATATTACGCCGAGCTTTCCGCGTGCCTATAAATTCAGCATAGGTAACAAGATGCACGATATAGGTGTGGACTTAATCAGCGAAATATCGGCTGCGTACATCAACCGCGACAAGCAAGTGCGCATACAGCATTTAGTAAATTTCCAGTCCGAGTTTGAAGTATTGAAAACTTTGCTGCGCATTGCAGGTGAAAGGAAATGGATATTAGGCAGAAGCAGGCACGCAAATATCATCGAGCTGACGGACGCTATAGGCAAACAATCTACAGCGTGGAAGAACTCACTATTAAAATTAGTCAGCAATGTAGATAGCGAGTAAATGCCAGATTTGGAAAGTTACGACTAACCGAGCGTGCAAGTTATCTGTAAAAATGGGCTGCGCACTATCTTTTATAGTTAAGACCAAGCAAGTGCAGCACGGAGTTGCGAGTACAGCACGACCAATGCGTGGAATTTGAACCTCAACAATGGCAACGCGAACAACTGGAATACTAAGGCTACGAACCAGAATAGGGTTAGGCCCGTTTCAGCACCTTTACGGATATACCAACACACTAAGTAGATAAAGAGGATATGGTTACAACGGACGGGATGTTAGAGGCATATTTTGACTGCCGCAAAAGCAAGCGGAGAACAGCCAGTGCCATAATGTACGAAATAGACTACGGTAGCAAGTTAATAGCACTTCGCGACCGTATCAATAACCGTACCTACCAGCCGGGTAAGTCTATCTGCTTTGTCGTAACGCGCCCACGATACCGAGAAGTATTTGCGGCCACTTTTGAGGACAGGATAGTACACCACTGGATAGCCCTACGGTTAGAGCCGCTTTTTGAACAGGTGTTTAGTCCGCGCACGTTCAACTGCCGGAAAGGTAAAGGGCAGCTGTACGGCGTTACCATGCTTTATAACGACATAAAAGAGTGCAGCCGGAACTACACCCGTGACTGCTATGTAGCCAAACTGGATTTGCAGGGCTTTTTCATGTCGATAAACAAAGCGATGTTAGCCGACATGATAGACGCATTTGTGGCCGAATACTACAAAGGCGATGACGTGGAGGATGTGCGTTATCTGTGCCGTGTGGTTATCCTGCACAGCCCGGAAAAGCACTGCGAACGGCACAGCCCACTGCACTACTGGAACTATCTGCCGCCTAACAAATCACTGTTTACAAATGGCGATGGGCTGGGCGTAGCCATAGGCAATTTGTTTGCGCAGCACTTCGCAAATTTCCTGCTTAACATTCTGGACTGGTATCTGCTGAATGATTTAGGCTTTGTCTATGTCGGCAGGTATGTAGATGATTTCTACATAGTGGATGTGGATAAACAGAAGATATTAGCGGCTGTGCCGAAGATTAGGCGACTGCTGGCTAAATACGGTCTGACCCTGCACCCTCACAAATTCTATATCCAGCACTACACTAAAGGCGTAGAGTTTACCGGGAACATAGTAAAGAAACAGCGTATATATGTCTGCAACCGCACGCTGAAAAACTTTGTTATGGCAGTGCGCAGGCTCAACCGGGCCGGCACCATAGAGGAAGTGGAACACGCGGTTAGCAGCATAAATAGTTATCTGGGCTTCATGCGGCACGCCAACGAATACGGCAAGCAGCGAAAGATACTAAAGATGATAGAGCCGCAGGCGTTTAAGTGGGTTTATATCCGTGGCCACTTCGATACGGTGGTGATTAAGAAGAAATACAAGAAAAGAACGATAACCCTACAACGCATAAGAGATGGCGACTATTGACAAAAGAGAGCCGGAAGCCGTGCTGCACCTATCCGGGTTAGACACAGAATTAGTGCAAGTGCTTGCCAAACACTGGCTGGTAATTGCAGAGCAGCAAGATAACCAGATTATATTAACGCTATACAAGCATGACGAATGAATGAGATTATAACTACAGTGGTGGCACTGGTAACTGCGCTGGGTGGATGGGAGGCGATTAAATACCTGCTGAACCGCAAAACTAATGCCCGGATAGCAGATGCAAACGCTTTCAAGGTGGAACGGGAGGCACTGATAGAGGATTACAAGCGTGTGCAGTGCGAAGTGGACGAACTTAAAAAACAGGTGGCGAAACTGTACACGGAAATAGACACTTTGAAAAATGACCGCCTAAAGCTGATGCAGGAAAAAGGCGAACTGGAACTGGCACTAAAAGAAGCCGAAAAGCACGTTTGTTTGCAGCCGGACGATAAATGCCTGCAACGGCTGAACCCTAACGACAAATGCCGATTACGCAAGCTGCTGCGCGGCGAATATGCCAAAGACCACCCGGATGCAATACTGACCGAGGAGGATATGAAACGTAAACCAAGTGACAAACCTATAAACAGTAACGAAAATGAGAAAGATAACCCAAGTGATAATACATTGTAGCGCAACCCCGGAGGGGAAAGACTACACAGTAGAGGACATAGACCGCTGGCACCGTGACCGTGGTTTTGACTGCATAGGCTACCACTATGTGATATACCGGGATGGCAGCGTACACAAGGGGCGCGATGTCGCCAAAATCGGTGCGCACTGCAAGGGGCAGAACGCTAACAGTATCGGCGTGTGCTATATCGGTGGCATGACCGCCGACAACAAGCAAGCCAAAGACACCCGGACACCCCAGCAGAAAGCCGCGCTGCGTGCTTTGGTTGCGCAGCTCAAACAAGAATATCCGGGTATAACCGTACATGGGCATAATGAGTATGCAAACAAAGCGTGTCCGTGCTTTAACGTGCAAACAGAGCTGTAGCCTATGAAGCATTTAGCATGGCTGGTTTGCGTCCTGCTGTTGGCAGGATGCGCCACGGCAAGAAAAGCGACTTACCAAATGCAGCAGGATAGCACATACAACACTGCGCACAGACTGGATAGCCTGTTTAGGGTAATACTGCAACGTGATAGCATATACCAGCGTGACAGTATCTATATCTAGTCATCTCTTAAAATTTTGTTATTGCTTAATAGTCAATAAATTAATGTACCAT
>ERZ779877.587-NODE-587-length-38427-cov-5.924216_pt1 | contig 38427 bp, 34 predicted proteins | sample MGYA00511556_ERZ779877 | MGnify/ENA primary metagenome ERZ779877 (study PRJEB29588, sample SAMEA2159338) | human gut metagenome | biome: human gut; feature: human-associated habitat; material: faeces | place: Denmark | collected 2008/2010 ...
TGTTCGTAAAAGGCGAGCATGAACGGCAGTTTGCATATGAAGCACATACAGCCTGCGACAAGAACGGAATGGTACTGGCGGTAGAGGTAACAGCAGGCAATGTGAGCGACAGTGTGGCATGGGACGCGGTATATAACAAAGTAACCGGCAGGTTTGACGAAGCACAGTTCATCGTAATGGACGCTGGCTATAAGACTCCGTGGATAGCAAAGAAAATACTTGACGACAGCAGGATCCCCATCTTGCCGTATACTCAGCCCAAAACCGCAAAAGGACATTTCAGGCCTTGGGAGTACAAATATGATGTAGTAACGGACACCTTGATCTGTCCTCACGGAAAGACTCTGCGGCATACCACAACTGACAGAGACGGGAAGAGAATATACCGAAGCACACCGTCTGAATGCCGCAGCTGTCCGCGGCGCGAGGAATGCGGAGCGAATGAAAAAGGGCAGAAGATGGTGCAGCGCCATATATGGTCGGAGTATCTGGACTTGGTGGAGCAGCTCCGTAAGACTGAACGCGGCAAGGCTCTGTACGCAAAGCGCAAGGAGAGCATAGAGCGCGTATTCGGGGACGCAAAAGAAAAACACGCTATGCGTTATACACATCACAGAGGCTTGGCTCGGGTCACAAACTGGGTCACGCTTAAATTTGCGTGCATGAATCTGAAAAAGTTAGCAACATGGAGCTGGAACAGCTCTGCTTTTTACCGCATTTTTGCCCGTTTTTTCAACAGCTGCGTAAATTTTGCTGTTCCTGCTTAACTTAACGCTGTGTTCTTTGACAGACTGAAAATCAGCCCCGACCGAATTGGTCGGGGCTGATTTGAAGTATACGAAAAATATCAAATCATCGCACCGCTGCCAAAACCGGTCGCCTGCTATCTGCGCCGCTAAGTATGCCTATAATTATGCATATGGATACGGTAATAACTCGTACTGCGGCAACAAAAATGGACACTGCGTTAACAGTGTCCATAGTAAGCAGGAGGGCGGTATTGGTGCAGTCGGCGGACTGCTGGCGAGAAGAGCGTGCAGCAGCGGACTCATCTGCGCGAGCGCATGAGCCGGTAGTATTGAAGCTGTTTTCGAAGCGTTCAAACATCTGCTGTATCTCCTTTCGTTTGATGGGCGTACTTTAGCACCGTAATCCGCGGCTGTCAAGTCCCTTTTTTATATTTCACCCGTTTTGACAAAACGGCTAAAAATGCAGGCGTGTTTTTCTACACATTGCACAGCGTCAGAATAACATCGCAAGGTCATGCTGCGCCGCAAGCGGCACTGCATCGACCGGCGATATTATTCTTCCTTTTCCTCGCAAGCCCACTTCGTTGGGCTTTGCGAGGAGCATTTGTGCTTCGCACATTGGTCGAAGCTCGCGCCGCTCTGCTGGGTTCGATTTGAGTAATTGGTATAAGAAAGGACGGGGACTTGCGGTATCCCCGTCCAGACGTGACAGACTTTCCCGTGCCCGCCGCGAGGATGTGCATTCGCAGCCATGCCGGAGTCTATCGCATACCGCACAGTGCTATGCTCCAATCACCCTACGGTATTGATACCATTGTATATCAAAAAAGCTGGTTTGCATAGGGTAAATTGCAGAAAATACAAAATTTTGAATGATTGCACAAATTCGCAGGGCATTTTCTGTTGAAAGCGGGAAAAATTCCGGAGGCCGTATGGCCTCCGGAACTCTCCGAACACATTTTTTGATTATTCGACGCAGTAGACCGTGAGGGTCTTCTCGACGCCGAGGCAGCTCGCCGTAAGCTTGACGCCGCCTGAGATGTTTCCGACGCACTCGACCGTGCAGCTGAGATCGCCCGTCGAGGTAACCGTGAGGTAATCGGTGTTCCCGCTGGTCCATTCGACCTTGACGCCCTGGATCGTGAGCGGCAGGACCTGCGCGGTCAGGTCGACCGTGTCGCCGACGTGCATGGTGAAATCCGACGTCTTCTCATCGGTGTAGAAGAAGATCTTGATGCTCTCGACAGTCGGCGTCGGTGTCGGCGAAGCCGTGGGCGCGGCCTCAATGATGGGGACATAGTCCGTCACAACAGGGGGAGTCATTGCCGTGGACTTGTTGCTCGAATCACTGCCGTCAAGGCTGGTGCTGACCATAACGATGACAGCCAGAATAACCGCGACGACCAGGATCAAGCCGAATATCATCTGCCATTTTGTGTTCGTTTCAGCACGCTCATAGGAAGCGGTACCCTTGACCGTTCCCGGCGTGGTGCTTGGTGCGCGCCCGCTCTGTGCGACCCTACGGGTGCCGCAGTTGGGGCAGCGGCTGCGCATGGAAGAAAATGTCGCGCCGCAGCGGCGGCATTTTACTTCAGGAATCATGCTCATACAAGTTCCTCCGTTCTATTTTCAATAGAAATGGATACTAAACCACTAATAGATAATACATCTAAATTGCATTTTAGTCAAGGGTTGTCGTGTCCTGGGGGCTGTTTTTGTGCTTTTTTTCCGGTGCATATTCCCCACTTTTGCCCCAATTTTACCCATGAGCGCGGTAATATCCGGGGTTCTGTGGGCAAATTCAGGTCTTCCGCCGCAAAATACAGGCACTGTGTTTTATCCGTGCTCACTTGACAGGAACCGCAGAAATGTTATAATTTTTATAACACATCAACATTTACCGGAATCGGACGGGAGGAATATTAATGCCCAAAAGCATCACCCGCATCGTTCTCACCGGCGGCCCCGCCGCGGGTAAAACCACGCTCATCAGCCGCATCCTCAAGGAGTTCAGGCAGGAAGACGGCTGGAAAGTCATCACCATCCCCGAGACGGCGACGGAGCTTATCTCCGGCTTCGGCATCCGCCCTTTCGGCAATTGCGTCAGTATGGAGGATTTCCAGTATTTTGTCATTGAGGATCAGCTGCACAAGGAGCGTCTTGCCCTCAAGGGCGCGGAGATGGTTCCGGAGGACAAGGTGCTCATCATCTATGACCGCGCTGTGCTCGACGATAAGGCGTATATCTCCGACGCGCAGTTTGCAAAAACCCTTGCCCATTTCGGCAAGACCGAGCAGGAGGTGCTCGCCGGGTATGACGCCGTTCTTCACCTCGTCACCTGCGCCAAGGGCGCGGAGTTCGCGTACAACTACGGCAACGCCGCGCGCTATGAGACAGTCGAGGTCGCGCGCGAGAAGGACGATCTCACCCTGCGCGCGTGGAGCACCCACCCCGCAGTCTATGTCATTGATAACTCTGTGAACTTCGAAGACAAGATCGACCGCGCCATCGCGCAGATATACCGCATAATCGGTCAGGCAGCCCCAGAGCCGGGCAAGAAGAAGTACCTCGTCGCTATGCCGGACTGCGCCGCGCTCGAGAAGCTCTACGGCGCAGCGCCTGCCGAGATGATGCAGACCTACCTTGTCCCCGTCAGGCAGGATACCGAGCGCCGCATACGCCAGCAGAAGAACGGCAGCGGCTATCTGTACTTCTATACCGAGAAGCGCATCGCCCCGGACGGGACGCGCTGGGTCACAGAGAAGCCGATCTCCGAGAAAGAGTACGTGGCATATCTCATGGAGGCGGACGTCTCCCTGCACAGCGTCATAAAGCAGAAATATAGCTTTACATATGACAAGCGGCGCATGGAGCTGGATGTCTATCCCTTCTGCTCTGATAAGGCCATCCTCTTTGCCTACGGCTCTGACACTGGCCGTCTGCCGCCGGAGATAAAGATCCTTAAAGACGTGACCAGAGAGGCCGAATATAAGAACCGTGCCCTCGCCGGAAGTCAGCGCCTGTAAGGCCTGTCCGCCGAGCCGCAATTTTTTTTGCTGAAGCCTACAAAAAAGGGCTTGACAAATTAGCAAAAGCGCACTATAATCCGCACATATTGAAACGGCAAAGGCGTCGTGCAGTATTGCATGGCATCTTTGCCGATTTTTATTTTTGATCCCGCCGGCGCTGCGCCCCGGGAAGAAAGACGAGGTAAGTTCATGAGCACAGTCACTGAGATTTTCGGCTGCAATGTATTCAACGATTCCGTTATGAGAGAGCGTCTTCCCAAGGACGTGTTCATGCAGGTGCAGCGCTCGATAAACGACGGCAAGCGCCTTGACAGCGCCGCCGCTACGGTCGTCGCGAATGCGATGAAGGATTGGGCCATTGAGAAAGGCGCAACGCACTTCACCCATTGGTTCCAGCCCATGACCGGCATCACCGCCGAGAAGCACGACAGCTTCATTTCCCCTGTCGGCGGCGGCAAGGTCATCATGGAGTTCTCCGGCAAGGAGCTTATCCAGGGCGAGCCTGACGCCTCCAGCTTCCCCTCTGGCGGCCTGCGCGCGACCTTTGAAGCCCGCGGCTACACCGCATGGGACCCGACCTCCTACGCATTTATAAAGGACGGCGTACTCTGCATCCCGACCGCTTTCTGCTCCTACGGCGGCGAAGCGCTCGATAAGAAGACCCCGCTGCTGCGCTCGATGGAAGCCATCAACAAGCAGGGTATGAGAGTCCTCAAGCTCTTCGGCAACACCGACGCCACCTCCGTCAGAACCACCGTCGGCCCCGAGCAGGAGTATTTCCTTATTGATAAATCCATCCTTGATAAGCGCAAGGATCTGCTCTACACCGGGCGCACACTCTTCGGCGCAAAGCCGCCCAAGGGTCAGGAGCTGGAGGATCATTACTTCGGCGCTATCAAGTCCCGCGTTTCCTCCTTTATGAAGGAACTCAATGACGAGCTGTGGAAGCTCGGCGTGCTCGCAAAGACCGAGCATAACGAGGTCGCCCCCGCGCAGCACGAGCTTGCGCCTATCTTCACCACGACTAACATCGCTGCTGACCACAACCAGCTTACCATGGAGCTCATGCAGAAGATAGCGAAGAAGCACGACATGGTCTGCCTTCTGCACGAAAAGCCCTTTGCCGGCGTCAACGGCAGCGGCAAGCACAACAACTGGTCCATGTGCACCAACACCGGCGTTAACCTCCTCGAGCCGGGCGACACCCCGTATGAGAACGCTCAGTTCCTGCTGATGCTCTGCGCGGTCATCCAGGCCGTCGATGATTATCAGGATATGCTCCGCATCTCCGTCGCCTCCGCCGGCAACGACCACCGTCTCGGCGCAAACGAAGCACCTCCCGCTATCGTCTCCATGTTTGTCGGTGATGAGCTCGGCGCGATCCTCGATGCGATAGAGACCGACACTCCCTACGGCAGTAAGGAGAAAGAGCTTATCAAGGTCGGCGTCCATGTCCTGCCGAAATTCCCGAAGGACACCACCGACCGCAACAGGACTTCGCCCTTTGCCTTCACCGGCAACAAGTTCGAGTTCCGTATGCCCGGCTCCTCCGCGTCCATCTCCGGCGTGAACGTTGTTCTGAACACCGCTGTCGCCGAGTCCCTGCGTCAGTATGCCGATATCCTCGAAAAGGCTGACGACTTTGAAGCTGCTCTGCACGACCTTATCAAGGACGTTATACATAAGCACAAGCGCATCATCTTCAACGGCAACGGTTACGATGAGAGCTGGGTCAAGGAAGCCGAGAAGCGCGGCCTGCTGAACCTGCGCTCCACGCCCGACTGCGTGCCCTACTACCTCAGCGAGAAGAATGTTGAGCTCTTCACCCGCCACAAGGTCTATACCGAGACCGAGCTGCACGCGCGCTATGAGATCAAGCTCGATAACTACAGCAAGGTGCTGCACATCGAGGCGCAGACGATGCTCGACATGGTCTGGAAGGATATCCTCCCCGCCGCCAGCGCCTACACCAAGGAGCTTGCCGATACCGTCGCTGCAAAGAAAGCCATCGGCGGCGGTATCGACACGAGCTACGAAGAGAAGCTCGCAGGCCATATGAGCGTCCTGCTCGCCTCCGCCACGAAGAAGGCCGAAGCTCTTGAATACGCGCTCATGGGCGTCAAGGACATCACCGATACCCTCGCACTTGCCCGCTATTACAGAGACACGATATTTGCCGCAATGAACGAGCTGCGCATCATCGTCGACGAGATGGAGACCCACTGCGCCGCGAAGTATTGGCCGTACCCCTCCTACGGCGATATCCTCTTCAGCGTAAAATAATTTCATATGGAACAGGCTCCCGGAGTTCCGTGAGCCTGTTTACGTTCTTATATCGCAAAAACAGGAGCAGCCGTCTAAGGCTGCTCCTGCTCTGTTTCAAGCGTATATTACTTGGTGGGGTCGATGATGATCTTGCAGATATTGGTGCCGTCGAGCATCATCTGGATGGCCTTGTTGATCTCGCTCAGGCCGAGACGGTCGGTGACCATGCGGTCGAGGTGCATCTCGCGCCAATTGTCCTCGAGGAAGCGCACGCCCTGCTCAAAGTCCTCCTGGCTGTACAGGCGGTTGCCGATGAGCTTGATTTCCTTGAAGGAAACCTTGCCGATGACAAAGGGATAAGCGTCGCCGGAGAGGCCAAGGCTCAGCATCTTACCGCCGCAGCGGCAGAGGTCGGGCATCTGGAGCACGCAGGAGGGGGCACCGGAGGTATCGTAGACGATATCGAAGCCATGGCCGTCGGTGACCTCGCGCATGAGATCCATTGCGTCGGTCTCGGTGGGGTTGATGGTCTCAATGCCCATGGACTCGACGAACTTGCGTCTCGGCTCGTTGATCTCGGAGATTATGACGCGCCCTGCGCCCGCGGCCTTTGCGAACACCGCGATGTACAGGCCGACGGTAGCGCCGCCGGAAATAAATATCTTGTCGCCCTTCTGCACCTGAGAGTTGACCATGACGTGCTGACCGACGGCGAACGGCTCGCCGAGGATAGCGACCTCATCGGGGATATCCTCATCGAGCGCGACGAGCTTGTCAACACCGACCTTGGTGTACTCTGCAAAGCCGCCGTCGACATGGATGCCGAGGAGCTTCAGATTCTCGCAGACCCAGGGCAGCCCGCGCTGGCAGGCAGCGCACTTGCCGCAGGAGATGATCGGGTTCATCAGCACGCGCTGACCGAGCTTGAACTTGCCGTTGTAGCCCTCGGGCAGGGACTCTATCGTGCCGAGGATCTCATGGCAGAGAACGGTCGGGACAGTTGCGGTCATGTGCTTGCCGCGGTAAACGGTGATGTCGGAGCCGCAGACGCCCGCGCGCTTCACCTTGATGAGCGCCTCATTTTCGCCGGGAACCGGCACAGGGATATCGCACAGCTCGAGATCGAGCCAATTTTTCAGAACAGCTGCTTTCATTGCATGATCTCCATATCCAGATCAGATCACGGCTGCTTGCCGATGTAGGCAAGGATACCGCCGTCGACGTACAGGACGTGGCCGTTGACGAAGTTGGAAGCGTCGGATGCGAGGAACACTGCGGGACCCATGAGGTCGTCAGTGGTGCCCCAGCGGGCTGCCGGAGTCTTTGCAACGATGAACTGATCGAACGGGTGACGGCTGCCGTCGGGCTGGCGCTCACGCAGAGGAGCGGTCTGAGGAGTGGCAATGTAGCCGGGTCCTATGCCGTTGCACTGGATGTTGTACTCGCCGTACTCGGAGCAGATGTTGCGGGTGAGCATCTTGAGTCCGCCCTTTGCGGCGGCGTATGCGGAAACGGTCTCACGGCCGAGCTCGCTCATCATGGAGCAGATGTTGATGATCTTGCCGTGGCCCTTCTTGATCATGCCGGGGATAACTGCCTTGGAGACGATGTAGGGAGCGACGAGGTCGATATCGACGACCTGACGGAAGTCCTTTGCCTCCATCTCGAGCATCGGAACGCGCTTGATGATGCCGGCGTTGTTGACAAGGATGTCGATGGTGCCGAGGTCGCGCTCGATGTCTGCGACCATCTTGACGACGTCCTCTTCATTGGTAACGTCGCAGTAGTAGCCCTTGGCGTCGATGCCCTTTTCGGCATAGGCCTTCATAGCCTCTTCCATGTGCTTCTCGCCGCGGCAGTTAAACGCGATCTTTGCGCCGCAGTTTGCGTAAGCCTCGGCTATCGCAAAGCCGATGCCGTAAGCCGCGCCGGTGATCAGAGCGACTTTGCCTTCAAGTGAAAACTGCTTCATCATGTCCATAGTGAATTTCTCCTTTTCAGATCATTTTTTCAGCATAGATTGAAGTTAACCGGTTTCTTAATGCCGGGTAAATTACCGCCTGCATTGCGTAAAAACAGGCGGGTGTTAACGTGGGGGGCAGTGACGCGCAATGCGGCAGGCGTATTGTGCAGCACTGCCCCAAAAAACTTATCTCTGGACTCTGCCAGTGCCGTCGCCGCCCATGAGCTTTTCAACATCGGAAACGCCAACACGGTTGAAGTCACCGAGGATGCTGTGCTTGAGGCAGGACGCCGCAACGGCGAACTCAAGCGCGGACTGCTTGCAGTCGTAATTGTTCAGGCCGTAGATCAGGCCGCCGGCAAAGCTGTCGCCCCCGCCGACACGGTCGACGATGTCGCGGATCTCGTAGCGCTTGGACTCATAGAACTTCTCGCCGTCGTTGAGGCAGGCAGCCCAGCCGTTCCAGTCGGCGCTCTTGCTCTCGCGCAGAGTGATGGCGATCATCTTCATGTTCGGGTACTCAGCAAGGACCTTGTCGCCGAGAGCCTTGTACTTGCTGCGGTCAAGCTCACCGGACTCGACGTTGACGTCAACGGTGATCTCGAGGGACTTCTGAACGTCCTCCTCGTTTGCGATGGCAACATCGACATACTTTGCGATCTCACGCATGACCTCGGCGGCACGGACGCCGTACTTCCAGAGGTTCTTGCGGTAGTTCAGGTCGCAGGACACGGTGATGCCGCGCTTCTTCGCTTCCTTGACGGATTCGAGGGAAAGCTCCTTTGCGCTCTCGCTGATAGCCGGGGTGATGCCGGTGATGTGGAACCAATCAACGCCCTCAAAGGCCTTGTCCCAGTCGATGTCGCCGGGCTTGGCAAGCGCGATGGAGGAATACTCACGGTCGTACACGACCTTGCTGGGCAGCTGGTTTGCGCCCGGCTCAAGGTAGTATATACCCATGCGGCCGGCACCGCGGATGATGCGGCTGGTGTCCACGCCGAACTTGCGCAGCTCCTTGACGCATTCGTCGGCAATGGCGTTCTTCGGCAGAACGGTCAGGTAGCTGACGTCCATGCCGTAGTTTGCCAGAGAGACCGCGACGTTTGCCTCGCCGCCGCCGAAGGTGGCCTCGAGCATCGGGGTCTGGAAGAAGCGTTCCTGTCCGGGAGCCTTGAGTCTGAGCATTATTTCGCCAAAAGTAAGAACCTTCATTTAATTAATCCTCCGATTATTTCTGAAGAAGATGCACGGCAAAGCCGCCGATCTCGTTCTTGAAGTAAACAGCCTTGATGTTGTTCTTGTCCTTGACGGAGTCCATATCCAGCTCGTAGCCGCGGCGCTCCATCTCGGCGATAGCAGGGATCATCTTGTTGGTGCGGATAGCGATGTGGCCGTTCGCGCCCTTGAACATGGTCTTCATGACCTCAACGCCGGGGGAGGCGAAGTTGGAGGAGTTGCCCTGCTTGACGTTGAAATCGAAAGCATCGTTGAAAGCCTTGCAGACGTCCATTGCGGCGTCGGCGTCGGGAGTGTTGATGCCGATGTGCGCGACCTCGAAGCCGAGCAGAGTCTTGCGTGCTTCCTTGCACAGCGCGGTGATCTTATCGAAGTTGCCGGCTGCGATATCGGCCTTCGGGCAGATCCAGCTGCCGCCGACCGCGTGGATGTACGGGGAGGAAATGAACTCGGCCAGGTTCTGTGCATTGACGCCGCCGGTCGGGATGAACTTCACGCCGCCGAAGGGACCAGCCAGGGACTTGATCGCACTCAGGCCGCCGTAAACATTGGCGGGGAAGAACTTCAGGACCTTAAGGCCGTGCTTGAGAGCCATCATTATTTCGGTAGGAGTGACGCAGCCGGGGGTAACAGGAATACCGTTGTCGCAGCACCATGCGACGGTCTCCTCGTCATAGCCGGGGGAGACGATGAACTTTGCGCCGCACTCAACGGCAAGCTTGCACTGCTCAAGATTGATGACCGTGCCGGCGCCGACGACCATATCGGGGCACTCCTGTGCGACGGCCTTGATGGAATCGGCAGCGGCGGCGGTACGGAAAGTGATCTCCATAACGTCAATGCCGCCGGCGAGCATCGCCTTAGCAGTGGGGACAGCGTCCTTCGCGTCCTCAAGGACTACCACGGGGACAACGCCGGACTGAGCCAGTCTTTTCAATACATCCATTTTTTATTCCTCCTGTTGTAAAATTAAAGGAAATACAATATAATATCAGTCATACAAACGCGGATATCCCCCGGTTTGTAAACCGGTTAACGAGGTGAAGCTTATGGATAATCAGAAAATTTTGCAGCAGTTTATCGACAGTTTTCAGGACAATGCGATCCGCAGCCGGAGCTATTACCCGGAGTTCCGCCGCAGATGGGAGGCGGTAATCCGCCGCGCCGCCGAGAGCAATGAGGTCTATTTCGACACCGCTTCGGACTCCGTTTTTACCGTTGAGCACAGCTTTGCGGGGATAGAAACCGGTTTCCATTTCGACCAAATGAAAATTGCCGAGTGGTACCAGAGGGACCTCAAGGACAAGCACGTTGTCTTCAAGCCCCAGAAGCTGAAGCACGACAAGCAGGGACTGCATTTCCACGAGTACACCTGCAGCTACGACCCAAACGCGGCTGAGCCCGCGCTCAATGACGAGAACCGCAACATCATCGCCGCGGCAATGCCGGAGCTTCCCGCGCGGCTTCAGATCGTTTACGGGAACAAGTGGGTCGACGGGCGCTTCAATGCATTTCTGAAAACGCGGCTTTCCGTCTATCTTATAGACACGGACTATGTCCCCGCGTTTCTCGCGACACCTCTTGAAGTCTGTCTTTACCTTTTCCTCATGGACTACTGTATTATAAAAGAAAACTACACAAAGGTCAAGGACGAAGATTTGAAGCAGTTCCTCCACATCTTCAAGGTCTCGCCCATGCTCAGGATAAAAAAGCTTCTCTGAAGCTCCGAATATCCTGATTCTTCTTCACCCTCCCACGGAAAACGCAGGAGGGTGAATTTTTTGGTTTATCTGAGCTTATTTACACCAAAGGTGTCCATGTCGTCGAAGGCCTGGTTCTCGCCGCCCATCGCCCATATGAAGGTGTAATTCGAGGTGCCGCAGCCGGCATGGAGTGACCATGACGGGGAAATGACGGCCTCGTAATTCTGCATGACGAGGTGGCGGGTCTGCTGAGGCTGACCCATCAGGTGCAGGACGACCTCTCCCTCGGGGAGATTGAAGTAGGTGTATATCTCCATTCTGCGCTCATGGGTGTGCGGGGGCATGGAGTTCCACACGCTGCCCGGAGCGAGCTGGGTAAGCCCCATGGAGAGCTGGCAGGTCTCAAGAACATCGGGGTGGATGAACTGGTTGATGACGCGCTCGTTGGAGTTTTCCTTGCTGCCGCAGGGGCGCTTGTTGGCGTCCTTGATGGAGATAAAGGTGGTCTTGCAGTCCTTGTGCGCGGGAGCGGAGACGAGGTAGAAGCGCGCGGGCTGCTCCTTGTCGTTGCTGCCGAACACGACGGACTTCGTGCTGCGGGAGATGTACAGGCAGTCCTCAAAGCCGAGCTCATACTTCACGCCGTCGGCCTCTATCCAGCCCGCGCCGCCGAGATTGAACACACCGGCTTCACGGCGCTCAAGGAAGAAGTTCGTGCCGAAGTTCGCCCAGACGTCGATGCCCTTGTCGATAGGCAGATCCTCGTTCACGGGCATGATGCCGAGAACGACCATGCGGTCAACATGGGAGTAGACAGCCTGCACGGTATCGGGCTGATAAAGGTCCTGGATAAGGAACTCTTTTCTCAGCTCCTCTGTGGTATAACGCTTCACATCTTCGGGATGTGCTGAATAACGGATATCCATTTATAAGCCTCCTGAAATCAGCCCACAAGGCCGAGTGCCTGAGGAATGCACATAGTCAGCCAAGGCACGTAGGTGATGAGGGTCAGGCAGATGAGAATGACCGCGAAGAACGGCAGCAGCATCTTGATGATCTGCTCGATCTTGACCTGATGCACACGGCAGCCGGCGAACAGGATAGCGCCGACAGGGGGAGTCAAGGTACCGACGCAGAGGTTCATGACCATCATAAGACCGAAGTGGACAGGGCTCATACCCCAGGTCTGCACGATAGGCAGGAAGATCGGAGTGAAGATCAGAACTGCGGGAGTCGGATCCATGAAGCAGCCGACGATGAGCAGGATGATGTTCATGATGAGCAGGATGACGTACTTGTTGGTGGTGAAGCCAAGGATCGCGTTTGCGACGAGTGCGGGGATGTGGGTGTAGCTCATAACGTAGCCCATGATGCCGGACACGCAGACGAGGTACTCAATGACCGCGGTAGTCTTGACGCTGCTCCAGATGACCTTGGGCAGATCCTTGACGGTGATGTTGCGGTAGATGAAGCTGAGGATCAGGGAGTAGAGAACCGCGATAGCGGAGCCCTCGGTCGCGGTGAAGACACCGCCAAGGATACCGCCGATAACGATGACGATCATCAGCAGGCTGGGGATGCCGTCCCACAGAGTCTTGAGGACGAACTTTGCATTGTAGTGTTCGGTGCTGACATAGCCGCGCTTCTTTGCCATGACGCCCGCGACGATCATGCAGCCGAGACCCCAGAGGATGCCGGGGATGTAGCCTGCCATGAACAGAGCCGCGATGGAGACGGAGCCTGCGACGGTGGAGTAGACGATCATGATGTTGCTGGGCGGGATCATCATACCGGTCGGGCCGGAGGCGATGTTGCAGACCGCTATGTATTCATCGGAGTAACCCTCTTCCTTTTCCATGGGTCCGAGGATGCCGCCCATTGCGACAGCCGCGGCAACGCCGGAGCCGGACATTGCGCCGAAGAGCATATTAGCGACGATGTTGGTCTGTGCCAGTGCGCCGGGCAGACGGTGCGCAACGAGCTTTGCGCAGCCGACAAGACGGCGGGCGATACCGCCGGTGTTCATGATGTTGCCGGCGAGCACGAAGAAAGGTATTGCCAGCAGCGAGAAAGAGTTGACGCTCTGGAACATCTTCTGTGCGGAGACGGTGAGGAAGCCCTGATTCGGCATGATGATGTACAGGGCCGCGGCGCTGCCGAGACCGATGCTCAGGCCGATCGGGAAACCGAAAGCGAGAGTAACGAAGATAAGGGCGATCATTACGATGCCCGCAATGGCTGTAACTGTCATTTCTGTCTACCTCCTGTCATGCGGTACCGGAGAGCTCATCGCCGTGGGTACGGGTGCCATGGTTATAGTTGTTGATGGCACGTGCGCAGTTATAGATCGCGTAGTACAGGGTGATGACGCCGGTGAAAGGAACGGAGGCGTACAGGATAGCCTTGGAAATATGCAGGGACGGGTCGACCTGGACAGCCTGCTTTGCGGTGTAGAGCCAGCCGCCCCACACGCAGATAAGAAGAATGAATACGAACAGGAAAATGTTGGTGATGACCTCGACGATCATGTACATTTTCGGGGAGAATCTGTCTTTCAATATATCAATGGCGAGGTGCTCACGGCTGCCGTAGACGTAAGCGCTGCCAAACATAATCATCCAAACGAACAGGTACTGGGAGAGAGCTTCGGAAATTGCGCTGGGGGCGTTGAATACGTATCTTGCGATGACCTGGTAGCAGACCAGAACTGTCATAATGCCAAGAGTCGCCGTGCCGAGCACTTCGAGTATCTTGTCGACTATGAATTTTATTTTGTCGAATACCTTCACGGAGTGGCCTCCTTCTGACTTTTTAAAAACGGCCCACAGGCGTGCTGCGGGCCGTTATAACGCGGGAACTAAATATTAATAGTAGTTATTTAACCGATTAGCGCTCGGAAACGATCGCTTCGTAAACAGCCTTGGTCATGTCGGTGCGGTTAGCAACGTCATTGATCAGATCCTGGCAGAGAGCCTGGAAAGCGGGGACATCAGCGTCGGAGAAGATAACGCCCTTCTCAGCTGCCTTTGCCTCGTAGTCGGAGCGGAGCTCTGCGCAGAGGTTGAACATGTAATCAATGGACTCGGATGCGCACTTCTTGAGGGCTTCCTGATCCTCAGCGGACATGGAGTCGAAGACCTTTGCATTGATGCACAGCTCATCGGGGATCATGAGGTGGCCGGTTCTGTTGTAGTAAGGAGCAACTTCGTACTGAACGAGGTCAACGTAGGTGATGATGTTGTTCTCAGCACCGTCGAGGGTACCGGTCTGGATTGCGGAGTAAACGTCGCCCTGTGCCATTGCAACACCGACGCCGCCCATAGCGTTCATCATAGCGATGCAGGTGTCAGAACCCATAACGCGGATCTTCATACCAGCAAGCTCTTCGGGAGTGGTGACAGCCTTGTCACGGGTGTAGAGGTTACGAGCGCCGAGGGAGTAAGCGGAGAGAACGACGAAGCCGTGGTCACGAGTGGTGGCGAACAGGTCGTCCAGCTTGCCGGACTCGAAAACCTTCTGCTGATGCTCGATGCTGTCGTAAACGTACGGAGTGCCGAGGATAGCGAAGTCAGGAACGTAGGTCTCGATGATGGAGTTTGCAACGAGGGTCATGTCGAGAGCGTCCATGGTGCACTGCTCGAGGGTCTGCTGCTGGTCACCGAGCTGAGCATCGGGATAAACTTCGATGGAGTAACGGCCTTCGGTGGCGTCATACAGATCGTCGCTGAGCTTCTGAAGGGTCTTTGCTTCAGGATTCTCGATGGTCTGGTTGAATGCGCACTTCAGAACGGTCTGGCCGACCTTTGCGCCGTCGGTTGCTGCTGCGGTGTCAGCAGGAGCTGCTGCATCAGCTGCGGGAGCTTCGGTGGCTGCGGGAGCCGTGGTGCTTGCGGACTGGCCGCATGCGCACAGTGCGAATACCATGCACAGTGCGAGGAGCATTGCGAGAACAGATTTGACGTTTTTCATTATCTTTCCTCCATAATGAATTTATATACAGGCAGATCTCTCTGCCGGTAACACAAATAAAGTCTTGCGCCGTTCGGTGTTAAGATTCCGTTAACCCAGACAATGTTTTCGACGGGGTAGTGTGAAAACATGTCTGTTTCGTCAAGATAACGGTTTCGTAAACCGGTTTATAAAAACGGCCTAAAATAATTCCCCATAAGCGAGGAATCATTTTGATCTGTCAAATACCATCACATCATTTCATGATGTGGAAACGGCCGGCCGTTTCGGAATTTTCTGATTTTCTTTTTATTTTTTCGCCGCGCCTGCGGTGGTGGATTCTCTTACAATAATAGAAGACGGGACTATTTCCTCTGTGGGCGGTTCAGCCGAGCCTCCGTTTATTCTGTCTAGCAGGAGTCTTGCCGCTCTTGCTCCGATCTCGCCCGTGCTGAGCGCCACCGCGGTTATTCCGGGGTCCGCTATCTGCAGCCAATCCCAATCGTCAAATGTACACAGGCCAAGCTCTGCGCCCGCCTTGATGCCTAAGAACTTCATCGCCGTAAGGATGCGCTGGGTCGTCGTACCGTTGGCGGAAAGCACCGCTATGCGCTCACCCTCGTGCTTTCCGAGGAAATCGCGCAGGCTGTCGACGCAGCTGTTGGGATGATCGCAGTCTATCTCGTATATCTCCGGCACCGCGCCGTTCTCTATGACGGTCTCGGCATAGCCCTTGCATCTGAGCTCTCTCGGTGCTATCCTCGCTATCGTCTCTGAAAAGAAGGCTATGTGCTTATAGCCTTGGGAGAGGAGCAGGCGCGTACACTCTGCCGCGTTTTCCCGATTGCGGCTGCATACCGTGTCGATAAGCCCCGGCTCCATCAGCGGTCTGTCCGCGAGCACCAGCGGGATGCCGCGACCCTGAAGTTCAAGCAGGTATTCGTCGTTACTGCCGCAGGTGTTGACGATCAGCCCGTCCACCCGGTTATCGAGGAAGCCCCGAAGAGCCCTCTTCTCACGGCGGGCGCTTTCGCGGCTGTCGGCAAACAGCACCTGATAGCCCGATTCCTCGCACACGGAGGTTATGCCCTTGAGCAGGAGCGCCGAAAACGGGCTGCTGATGTCGCCTATGACGCAGCCGATAAGCATCGTCCTGCTGGCTTTGAGCCGCTGCGCCGAACGGTCAGGGTGATAGTTGAGCGCCTTGACCGCTGCGGATATCTTTTCATTGGTCTCCGCCGACATGTTCTCATACTTGCCGTTGAGGAAGCGTGAGATCGTCGTCTTAGAAACTCCGCAGTAGCTTGCGACCTGATTTATAGTAACTTTCTTTTCTGATTGAGCATCCATTGTTTACCACTAAATTAACAATTCTGTAATAAGTTTAGCATCAGGTTTTCGTTTTGTCAACCGGTTTCCAAGCATCTTAACGACGTGATACTGTACAGAATTTTCATCTCATTTTGCAGCACTTTCCACAAACGCTGAGTTTTGAGCCCACTTTTACGCCTCAAAAGTAAAAATCTTCCGCCGCGCCGAAACAATCTCCCGCGTCTAACGTCATACCCCCGAATTAATTCCTTGTATTTCGCCGCATATATTGATATAATATGCTGTAATTATCTTGGAAGAGTTCGCCAAATTCACGCTGCCATCAACTGATGGCAAGGAGGAAAAAATATGATAAACTTCAATGTGCCTCCCTGCACCGGGAACGAAATGAAATATATCGAGCAGGCCATCGCCTCGCACAAGATCTGCGGCGACGGCAGCTTTACCAAGAAGTGCAACGCATGGCTCGAACAGCGCTTTGACGCGAAGAAGGTGCTCCTCACCACGAGCGGCAGCTCCGCTCTTGATATGGCAGCACTCCTGTGCGGCCTTGAGCCGGGGGACGAGGTCATCCTCCCGAGCTTCACCTTCTCCAGCACCGCAAACTCCTTCGTCCTCGCCGGGGCAAAGCTCGTGTTTGTCGACATCCGCCCGGACACGATGAACATTGACGAGACTCTTATCGAGCGCGCCATCACCGAGAAGACGAAGGTCATCTGCGTCATGCACTATGCCGGCGTGGCCTGTGAGATGGACACGATCATGGACATCGCCCGCCGCCATAAGCTGCTGGTCGTTGAGGACGCGGCGCAGGGCGTCATGGCAAGCTACAATGGCAAGGCCCTCGGCACGATCGGCGACCTCGGCTGCTACTCCTTCCATGAGACTAAGAACTACTCCATGGGTGAGGGCGGCGCTATCGTCATAAATAACCCCGATTATATCGAGCAGGCCGAGATACTGCGCGAAAAGGGCACCAACCGCGCCAAGTTCTTCCGCGGTCAGGTCGACAAGTACACCTGGGTCGATTTCGGCGACAGCTATCTGCCGAGCGAGCTGAACGCGGCCTATCTCTGGGCGCAGCTCGAAATGGCGGACGAGATCAATAATGACCGTCTTCACAGCTGGCACGAGTATGATGCGGCCTTCAAGCCCCTTGAGTCCGCCGGTAAGCTCGGTCTGCCTGCGATCCCCGACGGCTGCGTACACAATGCGCACATGTATTATATCAAATGTAAGGATCTCGCCGAGCGCACCGCGCTCATAAGCTTCCTGAAGGAGCGCGATATCCTTGCGGTGTTCCACTATGTTCCTCTGCACTCAGCCCCCGCCGGTGAGCGCTTCGGCCGCTTTGACGGCGAGGATAAGTACACCACCGTCGAGTCCGACAGGCTCCTTCGTCTGCCGATGTACTACGGTCTGACCGCCGAGGACCGCAGCCGCGTCATCGCAGCGGTCAAAGAGTTTTTCGGTGAGTGAGCCATGATCTCATTCAAGCCCTGCGACCTGCCGGTCATCACCGGCGATAAGGTCACGCTCCGCCCCATAGCCGACTCCGATACCGACCTCATCGTCCGTTGGCGCAACGATCCCACCGTGCAGCAGTTCTTCATCTTTCGTGAGCCGTTCACGCCGGAGATGCACCGCAATTGGCTGCACACAAAGGTAGAGACGGGAAAGGTCATCCAGTATATCATTGTCGATAACGCGGACGGCAAAAGCGTCGGCAGCGTGTATTTCCGGGATGTCGACCCTGTGAACGACAGCGCGGAATACGGTATTTTCATCGGTGAGGCCAGCGCCCGTCACCGCGGCATCGGCACGGCCACAGCCCGCATATTCGTTGAATTCGGGCTGAACACTCTGCGTCTGCACAGGATCAGCCTGCGCGTCATCGGCGGGAACGACGTCGCCCGGCGCAGCTATGAAAACGCCGGTTTCGTGACCGAGGGCGTTTTCCGCGACATGGTCAAGCTTGACGGAGAGTTTCATGACGTTGTGTTCATGTCCATACTCTCGGAGGGGAGCGGCAAATGAAAAAGGTATCCTTCGTGATCCCCTGCTATCGCTCCGCGAACACGATAGGCGTTGTCGTGGACGAGATACGCGACACGATGCCCACGCTCCCGGAGTATGATTATGAGATCATTCTGGTCAATGACTGCTCCCCGGATAACACCTTCGATGTGATCTCCGCGCTCGCGCGCTCCGATGACCGCATCATCGCCGTCGACCTTGCGAAGAACTTCGGCCAGCATGCGGCGCTCATGTCGGGCATAAGCCACAGCACGGGGGACTTTGTCGTCTGCCTTGATGACGACGGCCAGACCCCGGCAAACGAGGTCGGCAAGCTACTTGCGCGTCTTGAGCAGGACGACTGCGACGTCGCCATGGCCTCATATGAGCATAAGCAGCACTCGGCCTTCCGCAATTTCGGCACAAAGCTCAATAACCGCATGACCGAGATCATGCTCGGCAAGCCCCGTGACCTGAGCATGACGAGCTATTTTGCGATAAAGCGCTTTGTCGTCGACGAAATGCTCAAGTATAAAAACTGCTTCCCGTATCTGGATGGTCTCATCCTGCGCTGCACACGCAGGATCCGTACTGTCCCGGTGCAGCACCGCGCGCGCATGGAGGGTTCCTCCGGTTACACGCTCGGCAAGCTCTTCGCGCTGTGGATGGACGGCTTCACCGCCTTTTCCGTCAAGCCCCTGAGGCTTGCGAGCATATTCGGTGCGCTCACTGCGTTCGCCGGATTTATCTATACTATCGTCATTATAATCAAGCACTTCATTTACAGCGATATCCCCATGGGCTGGAGCTCCACTATGGCTCTCCAGCTTATCCTCGGCGGCGTGATCCTGCTGGTTCTCGGTCTCGCCGGCGAGTATATCGGGCGCATCTATATGTGCATCAACGCCGCTCCCCAGTATGTGGAGCGCAGCGTGATACGCCGCGGGGACGGCAAATAAAACCGGAGAGCGCACATGGATAACAAGGATTCGATTCTGATACTCGGCGCCGGGATCTATCAGGTCCCGCTGATAAAGAAGGCTCAGGAGATAGGGCTGCGCGCGGTGATAACAAGCATCCCCGGCAACTATCCGGGCTTTGCCGCCGCCGATAAGGTCTATTATGCAAACACCACCGATAAGGAAGCCGTGCTCGATATTGCCCGCTCCGAGCGCGTCGCCGCCGTGACCACGACCGGTACCGACGTCGCCGTCTCCTCCATCGGGTATGTCTGCCGCAAGCTCGGTCTGTGCGGCATAAGCGAACAGGCCGCGCGCGTGCTCACCGACAAGGCGCTTATGAAGGAAGCCTTCGTAAACGGCGGCGTGACAACGGCGGAGTTCCGCCGGGTGGAAAGCTACGATGAAGCTGTCGCCGCAGCCGAGGAGCTCGGCCTGCCGGTCATGCTCAAGATCGTCGACAAGTCCGGCAGCAGAGGGATAACCAAAATAACCGATCTCTCCCGTATGCGCGAGGCGTATGATTATGCCCTCGCCGCGACGGACGCAGATCACATGGTCGTCGAGCGCTTTGTTGACGGCAGGGAGGTCGGCATCGACGCTTTGGTGCAGAACGGCAGGCTCCTGCTGATGCTGCCGCATGAGAAATATGTCTATCACTCCGGGCACACCGGCATCCCCATCGGCCACTTCTGCCCGATGGAGGTCTCCCCGCGCCTGCATGAAAACATGCTGCATGAGACGGAGAAGATAATCCGCGCCACCGGTATGGATAACTGCGCGATAAATATCGACGCGATGATCCTCCCGGATGAGAGCGTCAGTATAATCGAAGCCGCCGGGCGCTGCGGAGCGACCGGCATCCCCGAGGTCATCAGCGGCTATACCGGGCGCGACTATTACTCCTGCATCATTGACGCCGCCCTTGGCCGCCCGATAGCTCCCTTTGACCTGACGCACGGCACACCGACGGCCTCGCAGCTTCTGTACACCGAGCGCTCCGGCATTCTCCGCGAGATACGCTACCGCTTTGCTGGGCGCGAATACGTGAACGAAAACGCCGTTGTCCCCGGCGCGGGCAAGGTCGAAGTGAGCTTCGCCCCGGGCGACGATATCGACACTTTCCGCAACGGCACGGACAGGATCGGTCAGGCGATCTTCAAAGCCGCATCGAATGACGAGCTTCAGGCCGCGGTCAAGGCTTTCAGAGAAAGTCTCCGCGTGGAGGTCTGCCAATGAGATTCGACGGGCTTGTCACCCCCTGCTATATAATCAACGACGAAGAGTACGCCCAAAATATCACTCGCTTCAGGGCGGAGTTTGAGAGCCGCTGGAACGGGCGCGTGCTCTTCGGTTATTCTGTAAAAACCAACAACTTCCCCTATATGCTCAAGGCCGCGCTCACGCACGGCTTTCATGCCGAGGTCGTCTCCCCGGATGAGTACGCCTTCGCGCTGCGCTGCGGCTGCCGGGAGGATAACATCATCTATAACGGCCCGCAGAAGCGGGACACCGTCGTTCCCGCCTGTGCCGCCGGGAGCATAGTGAACCTCGATAATCTTGAAGAGGTCGAACGTGTCTGCGCGGCGTTCCGTGACAGCGAGCATAAAAGCGCCGTCGGCCTGCGCGTGAACTATGACATTGAGCGCGACTGCCCCGGTGAGACCACCTGCGCCGGCATCCCCGGCCGCTTCGGCATCTGCCTTGAAAACGGGGACTTTGAAAAGGCTCTCGCCATGCTGCGCGAAAGCGGCATCGAGCTTGCCGGGCTGCACCTGCACCAGAGCAGTAAAACGAGGAGCCTCGCGATCTACCGCAGCATCGCCGGGACGGCGGTGCAGATAGGCCGGGAGTTTGGGCTTGACACGCTCCGGTATGTTGACATCGGCGGTGGCTTCTTCGGCGGGAGCTTCTTCCCCGGAAAGCCCACGTATGCCGAGTACGCCGAGACCGTGTGCGGCACACTGCGTGAGTTTTACTCTCCCGAGAAAACCGCGCTCATCCTCGAGCCGGGCGCGGCTATCCTCGCAACGTCGATGGATTATCTCACGAGCGTCCTCAACATCCGCGAGGTCAGGGGACACCGGATCGTGACCGTGGACGGCAGCGTCGTCCACATCAACCCTTTTATGAACCCGCACCCAACACCGTTTACGATGATAAACCCCGGCGTGGAGAGCACAGTGGAGCAGATAATCGGCGGCAGCACCTGCATGGAGCTTGACCGCTTCTATCCGCGCGATATGAAAAACCTTGCGCAGCATGACAGCAAATTTCTGTTCCACTGCTGCGGCGCTTATATGTCGACGCATAACAGCAGCTTCATAAATGCCGCGCCCAATATCTATCTCAAGCGCGGCGAGGAGTATACGCTTCTGCGCAAAAAGAGCATCGACAGTCTGTTTCCCAAAGAATCTGAAATATAGAGGAACAATGTCTTGAAAAAGAGTATCTCTCTGCGTTATATCGTGCTGCTCCAAGCGGCGGTGATACTGTACACCTGCACCGATATCGCCGCGAAGCTTGCCAGCCGCTATCCGTTTCTGTCCATGGGCTTTGTGCTCTGCTACGGTGTCGAAATTCTCATCCTCGGCGTCTATGCTATCTGCTGGCAGCAGATAATAAAGAAGGTCGATATCTCCGTTGCCTACTCCAATCGCGCCTCGGCCATATTCTGGTCGACGCTCTGGGCAGCAGTGGTGTTCCATGAGCACATCTCGGTCCAGAATATTATCGGCATCATCGTCATTTTTGCCGGGATATGGATGGTGAACAGAGATGCTTGAACATTGGCTCGCGCTCTTCGGCGCCGTGCTGCTCTCATCCGTCTCGCAGATGCTTCTCAAGAAGTCGGCGGGGAAGGAGCACAAGAGCGTCATTTTCGAATACCTGAACCCGTGGGTCATCAGCGGCTATTTTCTGCTTGCCGCCTCGACGATCTGCGTGATCTTCGCCTTCAAGGGCGTCGACTTCAAGAACGGCCCCGTGATAGAATCGCTGGGCTTCCCGCTCGTGATGATCCTTGGCCGGATATTCTACGGCGAGAAGCTGACGAAAAACAAGCTTATCGGCATGGGTTTGATAATGCTCGGCGTCGTGATATATTATATATAAGAAACAGAGTGAGATAAATGAGCAAAGTATCCTTTGTCATCCCGTGCTACCGCTCGTCAAAGACGATCGGCGGCGTTGTGAACGAGATAGAGAGCACCATGGCACAGCTCGCCTACGAGTATGAGATCATCCTTGTTAATGACTCCTCGCCGGATGATACTTTCGCGGTCATCTCCGCGCTCGCCGAAGCGGACGGGCACATCACTGCCGTCGACCTCGCGAAGAACTTCGGCCAGCATGCGGCACTGATGTGCGGCATCAGGCACAGCAGCGGCGATATCCTCGTCTGCCTTGATGACGACGGCCAGACCCCCGCGGACGAGGTCGGCAAGCTCCTCGAAAAAATCGAAGCGGGCTATGACGTTGTCTACGCCTCCTATGACCATAAGCAGCATTCGGGCTTCCGCAACTTCGGCAGCCGCGTGAACGCCTGGATGACGGAGATCATGCTCGGCAAGCCAAAAGAGCTGAGCCTTACGAGCTATTTTGCTGCGAAGCGCTTCATCGCCGATGAGATGCTCCGCTATGAAAACTGCTTCCCATACGTCATGGGGCTCGTGCTGCGCAGCACGAAGAACATCTGCAACGTCCCCGTGAACCACCGCAGCCGCGAGCAGGGGCAGTCGGGCTATACTCTCGGTAAGCTCCTGTCGCTGTGGATGAACGGCTTCACCTCGTTTTCGATAAAGCCCCTGCGCATTGCGACCTATTTCGGTGCGCTCACCGCTGTCGCCGGCTTCATCTATGCGCTCATTATCGTCATCCGGCACTTTGCCGTCGGCATGGCGCCGCTCGGCTGGAGCTCCACCACGGCGCTGCTGCTGATTCTCGGCGGCGTGATCCTGCTGGTGCTCGGCCTCATCGGCGAATATATCGGCCGCATCTTCATGTGCGTCAACGCCTCTCCGCAGTATGTGGAGCGCAGCGTTGTAAAGCGTGACGGAGCGCCCTGACACTGCAGTCAATTTTCGTTTTATTAACAGTTTGTTCTTTTTCTCTTCCCTTGTTTCGACAATATTTTCTCTTCCTCGGTGTTAAGATTGTGCTAACAAGAACGGTGGACGTTCTTATTAAGCCACAGCCAGAGAAAGGGAAAGAAGATATGAAATTTGACATTGCAGCGGCGGAACGGGCGCTTGAGCTCGTTGCACAGAACAACGGCGTGACCGTAGAAGAAGTAAGAGAAGAGATCGCCGCAGCGATAAGCCTCGCCTCCGCACAGCCAGACGGCGACCACAGCGGCACTCCTCCCTCCCCGGAGAGCCTGATAGCATACGCAGCAGAAGAAACAGTAAACCGGATCATGCAGCTTGCATGATCCGGCTTTTTTATTCCTCAGCCCACACCTGGGCGCATTTGACGGCCTTGTGCCAGCCGCGCAGAAGCTCCGTGCGTTTCTCTTTGTCCATTTCGGGTGTGAATACGCGGTCGATACCCTGATTCTGCTTCACGTCCTCAAGGCTTTCCCAGTAGCCGACGGCAAGCCCCGCAAGGTAAGCCGCGCCCAGTGCCGTCGTCTCTATGCACTTCGGCCTGTATACGCTGCACCCGGCGATATCCGCCTGAAACTGCATCAGGAAATTATTTGCGCATGCTCCGCCGTCCACCTTGAGCGCCGCGATCCCGATCCCGGAGTCGCGCTCCATGGCCTCGATGATGTCCTGCGTCTGGTAGGCTATCGACTCAAGCGTTGCACGCACGAGGTGCGCCCGGCTGAAGCCACGCGTTATGCCGACGACCGTGCCCCGCGCGCGCTGGTTCCAGTACGGCGCGCCGAGTCCCGTAAACGCCGGGACGACGTAGGCCCCCGCCGTGTCCGGCACCTTCTCGGCGTACTGCTGCGTCTCCGCCGCGTCCGATACCACGTTCAGCTCGTCGCGCAGCCACTGCACCGCCGCCCCGCCGACGAAGATGCTGCCCTCGAGAGCGTATTCCACATGGTCCCCGCAGCTTGCGGCGATAGTCGTGACAAGCCCGTTTCTGCTCTCGACTATCTCACTGCCGGTGTTCATCAGCAGGAAGCAGCCCGTGCCGTAGGTGTTCTTCATCTGCCCCGGTTCGAAGCAGCACTGCCCAAACAGTGCGCACTGCTGGTCGCCCGCCGCGCCCGCAATGGGTATCTCCCCGCCGTACAGCTCAAATTCGCTGCTGCCGTATATGCAGCTTGAGGGCTTCACCTCCGGGAGCATACATTCAGGGACGTCCAGCAGCCTGAGCAGCTCCTTGTCCCAGCACAGCTCACGGATGTTATAGAGCATCGTGCGGCTGGCGTTGGTGTAGTCCGTCACGTGTACGCGCCCGCCGGTCAGCTTCCAGATGAGCCATGTGTCTATCGTGCCGAACAGCAGCTCACCCGCCTCGGCGCGCGCCCTCGCGCCCGGGACGTTGTCTAGCAGCCACTTGATCTTCGACCCGGAGAAGTACGCGTCCGGATGAAGTCCGGTCTTATAGCGTATCGTGTCGGCATAGCCGTCCTTTATAAGCCCGTCGATGATATCGGAGGTGCGGCGGCACTGCCAGACGATGGCGTTCGCGATTGGCTCGCCGGTGGCCTTGTCCCAGATAACTGTCGTCTCGCGCTGGTTCGTGATGCCTATCGCCGCAATGTCCTTGGCCTCCACTCCCAGCTTTGCCATAGCCGCGCGGGACACCTCGAGCGTCGTGTCCCATATCTCCCCGGCGTCGTGCTCGACCCAGCCCGGCTGCGGGTATATCTGCCTAAACTCCTTCTGTACCGAGGCGCAGATATTGCCGCCCCGGTCGAACAGAATGCACCGCGAGCTTGTCGTCCCCTGATCGAGGGACATGATATATTTCATATAGTAGCTCCTTTTTTGACAGCAAAAGAGCCGCCGCGTATGCGGCGGCTCTTGAGGGGTTGTTATTATTAATAGTATAACTGTTACATCGGAACAGTGCAGGTGTTGGTGATTGTCAGCAGCGTTATGATCGCCGCGTTGATTATGCCGGCGATGTACGGGTTCTTAGTGACTTTGTAGAGCACACGGTTCATGATCGTGCTTGCAAAAAGGATGAGCACGATGGGGAAGAGCCACAGTATGTGCATCGCGCTGCCTGCCCACTTCATCGCTCCGGTGCTGTAATATGTGATGTACTGTATCCACGGCAGAACGAGTGCGGGGAGTGCCGCCATAACGGCAACAATAATACCGTTGAACTTTCCGCCTATATTGTTATAGTTGAAGCAGTTGGTTGCAACGCTGTTTGAAACGTAGTATGCCACAAACAGGAAGCCGTATGGCAGGTACTTGAGGATCGGTGCTTCAAATGCCTTCAATGCGAGCGTCCAGATACGGAAGTCTGCATAGAAGAAATAGTCTGCGACGAAAATGCACCCGTAAGATACAACTACGACAATAGCAGCCAGCAGCGCGCTGAGACCAAGCTTTTTGAGAGATATCTTCACGCCAAGTTCCGCAAGATCCATGCCGTTCTTTTTACCATAGCAGTAGTAGAATATGACCATGCTGAGTATGGTAAATACACCGCAGAGCGTTGACCACAGGCCAAGTCCCATCGCTTCTGTCTGATCGACCTTCATGGCCGTGCCGGTCTTGAGTATCCAGCGGTATATAAGCATGGCAAACAGTGCGCCTGCGATAAGGCTCAGCCAGAACCACCTCTTGCCCTTTCCGTCTTTGACCTTAGCAGGCTGAACAACTTCAGCAGCTCTCAGCGACTCGAACGTGGGCGTATACAGCATCATGGTTCCAAAGGCGCAGACAAATATAGCAAATCCGACAAGGCCAACAAAGTTGAAGGCTTCTTTCCACTGCCATACCTGATTAGAGCTCGCGATCGGATTCGGCGCATCCAGCGCTTCGGTAAAGAAATCGATCACAGCCGCCGTAGCCCTTGCGGAGAAATGAGACCAAGGATGTATTATATCGGGATTATAAATGACGCGCATTGCTTCCTTGCCGTCAATCTCCTGATAATAGACCGTGTCAGCGACGCGTGCTTCAAGTCCTGCCGGATCAACGCCGAAGTTCAGGAACGACTGGGAATTTACGCCCGCAAGGAAATATGGTGCTTCACGGAAGATCCCCTGAGCGTCGGTATACATATGGAAGAACTCATCGTACTTGGCTGCCATAATTCCAACGTCACGGTTTCCATATACGTTTGCCCAGTTTCCGTCTTCATCAACGTAAGTTGCATCAGCGCAGTTAAGAAGAACAGCCGCAATGACCTGCTCGTCAGCAGCATTATCAGATGCGATAGCTGCGTTGCAGGACGTGCCTCCCATTGAATGGCCGGTAACGCCAATGCGCTCAGCATCGACAAAAGGCATACGGCTCAGTGCCAGTGCGCCCTGGTAAACACCGGAAGCTGTGTTGATTGCGAGTATCTCGGAATCACCATGGCACGGCTGGTCAATCGCGAGGACGACAAATCCGCGGCGCGCCAGCTCCACATAGTTAGCATCCTGCATCTCCTTGTTATTCAAGTAGCCATGACTTGTTACTATGGCGGGCGCGGGATTATCTGCGTTTACTCCTTCCGGAATAAAAATGTACGCGCTCATTGTGTAGCCTGCATCCGTTTCAAACATAAGCTCCTGCATATCTACCTTGCCGCTGCTTGTCTGTACGGCAGAGACAACTATGCAGCACAGAAGCATCAACGCAATACTGATACACAGCCATTTTTTAGCTTGCGATTTTACTTTTTCCATTTCCACTTTCCTTTCTCTTTTCTATTTTGTAAAATTTGACGAGTTTTTTCCGTTTACCTCGTCACTCTTGATTCTAAAATATCAGAATTGCACAAAAAATCAAGGCACAAACTTACTGCACTTTCGGTCGTTTTTGTTGTGTTTTTTTGTTCTCCCCTCGCATTTTGTCTTTTTGATTTGACAACAAAATAACTTTAACAATTTCTTTGCGTTGCGTTTGTCGGAAGTAAACAAACGGCAGAACGGACGTGCCGTTCTGCCTGAATGTGTCGGATAGGGAAGTACCGCCGCCTTTTTATGGCTTTTTGCGGTGACTGCTCTCCCAAAGGTAGAGCCAAGGGGATGTACTCATTCTGTGAAAATCAACAGCGCATTGAAAACGGCGCTGGTTCGCCGAAGCTTTGCCCTCCTTGGAAGGAATCAAAGGGAAACCATCGCAATGGTTTCTCTTTGGCGGTTCAAGGGTGGAGGTTTTTAGGAGGCGGGGAAAGCGGAATCCCCGCCTCCTAAACGTGTCTTTGGTGACTTTCTACACGCAGAGAAAGTCACCCCGCGGAGCGACCGGCAGTCGGTCACTGCAAATGAGCCAACCTAAGCCGCCACATTACCGCAAAACCCCGGTCCCGCGCAAAAAGCGCAGGGCTGGGGTTTTTACTGCATATCCGTTTATCTTCTCCTGTCGCGGCTGCTGACCATGATGATAAGCCGCAGCAGCTGCATGAGCGTCACGGCAAGCGCCGCAACGTAGGTCATTGCCGCCGCGCGCAGCACGCGGCGCGCACCAGTAAGCTCGTCGCCGTAAAGAATGCCCATGCTCTCTATCGTCTGCATCGCGCGGCTGCTGGCGTTAAACTCCACCGGCAGCGTCACGAGCTGGAACACTGCGCACAGGGCGAAGCACGCAACCCCTATATACGCCAGATATATGAAGTCCGGCGCGACGGAGCACAGCAGCAGCCCCGCAAGCACGAGCGGCCAAGAGAGCTTCGAGCCGAAGTTCGTGACCGGGATGATAGCCGAGCGTATCTTCACCGGCACATAGTCCTGCGCGTACTGTATCGCATGGCCGACCTCGTGGCACGCAACGCCGATAGCCGCCGTCGACGTGCCGCTGTACACATCCGCCGACAGGCGGATCATGTTCGCCTTGGGGTCATAATGGTCGGTAAGCTCGCCTTCTATCTGCTGTATGGCGACGTTCTGAAGCCCGTTCGCGTCCAGCACACTGCGCGCGGCCTGAGCGCCGGTCATGCCGCGTGAGTTCTGCTGGCGTGAATATTTATTATAGGTAGATTTCACATTCGCGCTTGCCCACATCGTGAAGAGCACCGCGGGCAGCACAAGGATTATATATGTCCAGTCGATATACATTGTTTTCCTCCAGAGGCGGACTTGTCCGCCATAAAAGCTTTTTCATTTCTGAAAATATTATACCCTTTTCTCTTTACGCGCGCAAGCGGCACGGCGCGCCGTCTGCCGCATTTTACGCTTCTGTCCTGTAATATTAAGGAAATGTTCACAGTTCCCGCGCGCCGCCTTTAGCTCCGCTTTAGCTTGGATAATTAGAGTATGCTTATCACAATTCCATGCAGGAAAGAGGTACCATTATGAAGCAGGATCGGCGAAGCACCAAGCTCAGCGCGGCGCAGAAGAAAAAGCTCATCATAATCATCGCGGCGGCCGTGGTTCTGATAACCGCGGCGGTAGTCATTCTGAGAAAAAGCGTCTCGGAAAAGTACGGCAAAAAGGACGACGCGGAGATACTCTCCGCCGAGGTCACGCGCGGCAGCATCAGCACCTCCGTCTCAGGCTCCGGCCAGCTCAGCGACGATGATGTTGAAACTCTCGACATCCCCGACGGCGTGGAGCTTGAGGAGATAAAGGCCGTGCGCGGCAGCAAGGTCGAGGCGGGCGATCTGCTCGCGACCGTCGATCTGAACACCGTCATGCTAGCCATGTCCGCTGTGAGCGACGAGCTCGACACGCTCGACGATGAGATAAACAGCGCCGTCAGCGATTCTGTCAGCAGCTATATAAGCTCCTCCGTCTCCGGCAGGGTGAAGAAGATATACGCCGCGGCGGGAGAGCCTGTTGACGATGTCATGTACGAGCACGGCGCGCTGATGCTCGTCTCGCTCGATGGGTACATGGCGGTCGATATCGATACCGCCGCGCTCTCCGTTGGAGACAGCATGACCGTCAGCACCTCCGACGGGACAGAATACACCGGCACTGTCGGCGCTGTCCTTGACGGCACGGCGACTGTGCTCATCACCGATAACGGCCCTGCCTACGGCGATACCGTCAGCGTGAAGTCAGTAAGCGGTGCCGATCTCGGCAGCGGAGAGCTGTACATCCATGATGAGCTGAAAATAGTCGGCTACGCGGGGACAGTGTCGTACCTGAGCGTCAGCGAGGGCAGCAGCATCTATTCCGGCTCCACGCTCCTCGGCCTTACCGACACAGACTATACCGCAAACTACGAAACTCTCCTCTCCGAGCGCAGCGACAAGGAAGCCGTACTCAACCGGCTCATAAAGATATATAAGGAAGGCGCGCTCTATTCCGATATCAGCGGAACCGTCAAGGAAATAAACGCCGATGACGACGAGAGCCGCACCGACGACAGCAGCACCGAGGGGCAGTATTTCAGCATAAGCCCGGATAAGACCATGTCCATCCCGGTCAGCGTCGACGAGAGCGAGATCCTCTCCGTCTCCGTTGGGCAGAGCGCCATAGTTTCTATCGACTCGATAAACGGCGAGGTCTTCAACGGCACCGTCACCGAGATCGACCGCGCCGGCACAAGCTCCAGCGGCGTCACGACCTATACCGCGACCATCAGCATCGACAAGACCGACGCCATGCTCGCCGGTATGTCCGCCTCGGCAACGATAGTTATAGACGGCGTGGACGACGCACTCCTCATCCCGGTCGACGCGCTCAACAAGACCAGCAGCAGCTATTACGTCTACACGAGCTACGATGAGAGCAGCGGCGAGTTCGGCGGCATGGTCGAGGTCACGGTCGGCATATCCAACGCAAACTATGTGGAGATCACCGACGGGCTCAATGAGGGCGACACGGTTTATTATAAGGAGCAGCAGACAACTTCCGGCTTCATGCCCGGCGGCATGGACTTCGGCGGAGGCAGCATGCCGGGCGGTGACTTCGGCGGAGGTATGCCGAGCGGTGACTTTGGCGGCGGCAATATGCCGAGCGGCGGCCCCGGCGGAGCCCCGGGCGGCAGGAACTGATAAGGCGGTGGTCACATGATTCGCATAAAGGATCTCTCCAAGTACTACCGGATAGGCGACGAGGAGGTACATGCGCTCGACCACGCAAGCCTGCATGTCTCCCCCGGTGAATTTGTCGGCATCATCGGCCCGTCGGGCTCGGGCAAGTCGACGCTTATGAACATCATCGGCTGTCTCGACGTCGCCGATTCAGGCGAGTACCTGCTTGACGGCATCCCCATAGAAAACTACTCGGAAAACGAGCTTGCGCATATCCGCAACCGCAAGATAGGCTTCGTGTTCCAGAGCTTCAACCTTATCCCGAAGCTCACCGCGGAGGAGAATGTCGAGCTGCCGCTCATCTATCAGGGCATAAAAAAGGAGGAGCGCACGGAGCGCGTCGCGGCGGCGCTTGAGCGCGTGAAGCTCGGCAAGCGCGCAAACCACTTCCCCACCGAGCTCTCCGGCGGCCAGCAGCAGCGCGTCGCGATAGCGCGGGCGATAGTCACCCGGCCATCTTTGATCCTCGCCGACGAGCCGACCGGAAACCTCGATTCAAAAACCACCGTCGAGATCATGGATATCTTTCACGAGCTGCACGATCAGGGCAATACGATCGTCCTCATCACGCATGACGACTCGGTCGCCGCGCAGGCCGGGCGGCGTGTACGCATCCTCGACGGACATCTCACTGAGGAGGGCGCATAATGGACGCTCTGAAGCAATCCCTGCGCATGGCTATAAAATCTATCAGCGGAAACAAGCTGCGCGCATTTCTGACGATGCTCGGCATCATCATCGGCGTCATGGCGCTGGTCATCCTCGTCAGCCTTGTAAACGGCGCTACCAGCACCGTGACCGACACGATCTCCAGTCTCGGCACAAATCTGCTGACCGTGACTGTCAGCGACGACAAGGGGCAGCCGATCAGCCTGAGCGACCTTGCCGAGTTTTCGGAGACGGACGGCGTCGGCCAGACCGCCGCATGGCAGTCGGAAAGCGCCGTCGGCAAATACGGCTCGAATGCCGAGACGGTGCAGCTCTACGGCACAACAGCGGCATACTACAATATTCAAGGGCTCAGCATGCTGCTTGGCAGATATATAAAGAGTGCAGACGTGGAGAACGCCTCCAACATCTGCGTCATAAACGAAAAAGCCGCGCAGGAGCTTATCGGCTACAGCGACTGCATCGGCGAGGAAATTTCGATAAACGGAATCAAATTCAAGGTAGTCGGCGTACTTGAGGACAATGACGACTCCCTCACAGCGGTCTTTTCCAGCAATTCCCTCGCGGTATATATCCCCTACACCTCGCTTGTACGTTTAAGCAGCAGCGTCTCCTCAAAGATAACATCCTTCTACGTAAGCGCTGAGACTGGCGGCACAACTGCCGAAACGGAGAGCGCGATGTACTCCATCCTCTATGAGCGCTTCGCGCAGGATGAGGACGCTTTTGAAATAGACACTCAGGACGCCCTTGAGGACACGATGAGCAGCGTCACCTCCATCCTTGCCATTCTTCTCGGCGGCATCGCGGGGATATCCCTCATCGTCGGCGGTATCGGCATCATGAATATAATGCTCGTCACCGTGACGGAGCGCACACGCGAGATTGGCATACGCAAGGCCATCGGCGCGAGCCGCGGCGTGATACTCCAGCAGTTTCTGCTTGAAAGCGTCGTGCTGTGCATGCTGGGCTGCGCGATAGGCATCTTCCTGTCATGGGGCACGCTGCGGATAATAAGCGTGGTCGTCGCGAGCCTTGACCTGACGTTCAAGATGAACGGCGCGGTCGTGCTCATCGCGGTGCTGTTCTGCTTCATCATCGGCGTCGGCTTCGGGCTGTACCCGGCGAACAAGGCCGCGAAGATGAAGCCCATCGACGCGCTGCATTACGGAGGTTAAGACAATGCTCAGGAAAATCGGAAAGAAGAAAACGCTCATTGCGGCGCTGGCAGTCGTGCTCGCCGCGGCGCTGCTGATAGCGCTGCTGCCGAACGGCAAGGCTGACACAAGCTCCGTCAAGGTAGTGGAGGAGCTGCTGTCCGCAAAGGCGGAATACGGCACGATAAACACGGTGTTCACCAGCGGCGGTGCAATAAGCAACAGCGGCACGGAGAGCATCGCCCTTGCGGGGTCTGTGAAGCTCCGCAGCTGGGAAGTCAGCGAGGGCGACTACGTTGAAGCCGGGGATCTGCTCGCGACGGTTGACCGCAGCTCGGTGCTGCAGGCGATATCGGAGCTTGACGCACTCATGCAGGAGCTTGACGCGGCGCTCGAGAGCAGCCGGTCTGACACCGTATCCTCGGTACTCTACTCCCCCATAGACGGTACGGTGACGAAGGTTTACGCTGAAAGCGGCGCGGACGTTGAGGACACGGTATATAATAACGCAGCGCTCATCGTCCTGACCGACAACGGCGGACGAGAGGTAAACGTCGTCGGCTACGCGGGCACGGTGTCCGCTGTGTACGTCTCCGAGGGCGACACGGTATACTCCGGGCAGAGCCTTATCTACCTCAGCGACACAGAATACACCGGAGAATATGAGCGGCTCCTGTCCCAGCGGCGCGAGCTTGAAGCGCAGATGCAGGCGCTCTTCACAGCATATGAGCGCGGCGGCGTCTATGCCGAGAGCAGCGGGCGCGTCACGGGGCTGAACGAGGATATACTCAGCTCCACCGGCGGCAGCACCGGCAGCGGCACACATCTCGCGGTGCGTCTTCTCAGCAGCCCGCAGAGGCTGAGTGCAATAATCATCGAGCCTGTCAGTGAAGACGAGGGCGAGGATACGGGCGAAGGTGGAACAACTGAACCCGGCGGCTCCGAAGAGCCGTCGAACCCCGATCCTGTTGAGCCATCCCCGGAGCCGGGCGACGGCAAGACTACGGAGAAGTTCGGCAAGGTAACAGCCGTGGACGAGGAGGCCGGGACGGTCACCGTCCGGCTCACCGACGGCAGTGATCTCACTCTCGACGCGGCGGAGCTTGAGGCCCTCGGCGCTTCACAGATCAGCGTCGGGAACATCCTCGCGCTCGGCTACGACGAGTCCGGCACGCTCGTAAGCGTGACCGTGTACTCAAGCGGTGGGCAGGACGATCCGACCGGCGGCGGTGAGATGCCCAGCGGCGGAATGGGCGGAGGCGGAATGTCCGGAGGCACTGCATCTGCTGAGGATGACACTCCCAAGGATTACATCATGGACGAAACTGAGCTGTGCACCCTGACAGACTATGACACGGCAGAAATTACCCTCACGGTCGATGAGCTGGACATTGCGCAGCTGAGCATCGGTCAGGCCGTCACGGTGACGCTCGACGCGCTGCCTGGGCAGAGCTTTGACGGGGAGATCACGGAGATCGACCCGAACGGCGAGAACAGCGGCGGCAGCACAAAATACTCCGTAACCGTGACGCTCCCGCGCACCGAGGATATGCTGACCGGGATGAACGCGGCAGTCCGCGTGCAGCTTAAGGAAAATGACGGGCGGCTGCTCATCCCACTCGCAGCGGTGCAGGAGGACGCGAACGGGATATACGTCTGCACCGGCTACGACAAGAGCAGCGATGAGGCGACAGATCCCATTGAGATAACGACCGGCCTGTCGGACGGAGAGAATGTTGAAGTCCTCTCCGGGCTCTCTGAGGGCGACACGGTATATTACCGCTACGCGGACACGCTGGAATACAGCTTTGTGAAATAAGCGGCGGTACCGCAATAATAAAACCAAGCAGAGAGCTCCGTATAATTCGGATCTCTCTGCTTGCTTATGTTTTAATATACCGCGATGCCCGTCCCGCGCCTATCCGCTTTACGGCGCCAGCACGAACCATTTCGCCGAGGACTGCCTCAACTGTCGTTGGGCTGACGTCTGGGAGGATTTTGCATATCTCAGCTTTCGATATCGGTGTCAGGCTGCTCAGAACAGTCGCTTCAATGCGGGCTTTCTTTGTTACCTTCTTCCCGTTGACAACAGCAAAGCGCTTATCCAGCTCTTTATAGCACATATACAGAGTGGAGAGGAAGTTTTCCATGAACGGGAAGTAGGAGTTTTCGTTCGTATCCCACCCCGCTGAGGACTGCCGCAGCGCCTCATAATAATACGCCTTGTAGTTATTGATCTGTTCTTCAAATGACACGTACTTACCTGCATCAAAGCCGTTTTTATACAGCAGCAGGAGCGAAAGCAGCCGGGACATTCTGCCGTTGCCGTCTCTGAACGGATGGATGCAGAGGAAGTCCAGAATCACACAGGGGATCAGCAGAAGCTGATTGATGTTTGCGTCACACCGAGCGTCAAAATAGGCAAACTCCAGCTGCTCCATAGCTTCCGGAGTTTCACTTGCAGGGGTTGGACGGAAGCGGACGCGGCGGTTCCCATCAGCATCAATTTCCAGAATCACATTGTCGTCAGTCTTATACTTCCCGCCGTATTCATAGCCAGTAAAGCCCATCATCACTTCGTGAAGCCGAAGAATATCTCTCTGGCGGAAGTCGATATGCTCATATCCCGAATGAATTTCATTCAGGGCGTCCCTGTACCCGGCGATCTCCGCCTCGTTGTGGTTCAGCGGGGCACTGTTCTGATTGACAATAGCGGCAATACGCTCATCGCTTGTAACAATGCCCTCGATAGCATTGGAGCTCTTGATCGACTGTATCTTTGCGACAGCTTCCAGTTCCGTAAAAATCTTCGTGTATTCTTCCCTGCGCATGCCTGCCATGGTTTTCAGCGCAGTTATATTTGAAGTCAGATTCACAAGATTTGCAGGCAGCAGCCCATTATTCAAAAAAGAGTAATCAAATTTTCTCATATAAGCCCAGCCTTTCTGCATCTAAGTATAACATATTATATGCATAAAAGCAAGCAAGTACCGTAATCATCTGCATATAATCCGGACGAATATATGTAGATAAATACGGCGTACACGATCCAGACCGCTACGCGGACACGCTGGAATACAGCTTCGTGAAACAAACAATGCCCCGCCGGGAAACCGGCGGGGCAATTACTATTTATCAGCTTTTCCTCAGTGTATCTGAACCAGCTTGCCGACGACGACATAGCGCCCGTCGTCGATCTCATAGGTGCATGTGGAGAGAGTGACGACCTTGTCCTCCGCCGTTACTTTGACATCGGACTTGAAGGTGGACATGGACTTGATAGTCTCGATATAGTGCAGGAACTGCTCATCCTCATCGAAGGTGTTGGCATAGGCGAAGGACGTAGGCTCAGTCACAAAGCCCGCGATCAGGTCGAGACGGTAATGATAATTCTCGGTGCTGATATAGAGGCAGGGGTGATCGGGATAATAGCTCTCATCGCGGTAGTCTCTGAGGCTTGCGAACATTGAGCCGTCGTTCATGTTATGGCCGTAGACAAGCGTGTTCTTATCCGAAAAGTCGGACGCGCACTTGGTGTCGATAAAGATAGTGCCGTTTGCGTTATAGGACTCATCATAAAGATGATCGAGGTACCAGAAATTATTATCGGTATAGGCGATGGGGTAATTGATCTTGGTATCCGGGGAATATATCCAGCCGACAACATCGGGGTACTGCGCATGCAGAGCCGCAATGTCCACATCGATTGGCGAGACCTCAGGGTCGATACCGTCACCGACATCTGCGGAGGGCACAGGCGTCGGTGAGGTCGAGGTCGTATTCGTGAACTGCTGGGTAAGGTCGGTATAAGACTTCTCGGCCTGCTTATAGCCGTTTATGGTGGAGACTATCTTATACGCGCTGAAGCCAAACACGCCGATGAAAACGACGCACAGGACTATGAGAATTATTTTAACGGGCTTTTTCAAAAACTTCGCCGTCCTTTACATCAAGAGTTTATCATAATTATACAGCAAAGCTCCCCAAAAGAAAAGCCCCCATTTATTCATAAATGGGGGCAAGGGATTAAGTCTTGTTAAGATTTGTGCTTTGCTCGATCAGAAGAGAGCAACGACGGAGCCGTCGTAGGTCTCGGTGATGAACTGCTTGACAGCGTCGGACTGGAGAGCCTTGACGAGAGCCTGGATCTTCTCGCTGTTCTCATCGCCTGCGCGGACTGCGACTACGTTTGCGTAGGTCTCGGCAGCTTCGCTGTCGGTGTTCTCAGTTGCGAGAGCGTCCTTGGCAACGCTGTAGCCGGCCTGCAGAGCGTAGTTGCCGTTTATGACGGCGATGGTGCCTTCGTCGCTGTTCTTGAGCTGTGCGGGAACGGTGTCGGCCTGGACAGCCTGGACATTGTAGCCGTGGTCGTCAACGATGTCGAGAACGGTGACGCCCTTTTCAAGGGAAGCGTCCTCGGGCAGCTCGATCAGGCCTTCCTGCTGGAGGAGAAGAAGTGCGCGGGTGCCGTTGCTGTCGTCAGCGGGGATGATGATGGTTGCGCCTTCGGGAACTTCGGAGATGCTGGCAACGCCGTTGCCGTAGATGCCGAACGGCTCATAGTGGATGACTGCTGCGGAGACGAGGTCGGTGCCGTTGGACTCATTGTAGCTGTTGAGGTAGGGGCGGTGCTGGAAGTAGTTTGCGTCGAGAGTGCCCTCGGCGAGAGCCTGGTTGGGCAGGACGTAATCGTCATAGATAACAATGTTCAGGGTGTAGCCCTCTTCTGCGAGAGCGTCCTTGACCTGCTCGAGGATCTCTGCATGGGGAACAGCAGTCGCGCCTACGGTGATCTCAACAGGCTCTGCTGCTGCGGGAGCCTCGGTAGCTTCGGCTGCTGCGGGAGCTTCGGTGGCTGCTGCAGGGGTGGAAGAACTGCCGCATGCGGCAAGGCTGAATACTGCTGCGAGGGTCAGGATAAGAGCAATGATCTTTTTCATTTTTAATTTCTCCTTTAATTAATCAGATAATTGATGGTTTGTCGGTTTGTGTGATGTGTTTTTCCTTTTCTGCGATTCAACAAGCGGCGGAGGGCCGCATTCGCAGGACATACAACTCAGGAAAGTTCATACTTTTTACCTCCGTACCGGGGCGCATCACTTGATGCGCTTATCTGTTTTACGGGCTATATATGTTCCCACTATCTGGATTATCTGAACTATAACGACCGTCAGCAGGACGCATATCCAGGTGATATCGTCGTTGCTTCTCTGGTGGCCGTAGATGATGGCGATCTGGCCGAGGCCGGTGCCGCCTATCGTGGCAGCCATGGCCGAGTAGCCGAGGATCGTGACCATCGAGATGACCGCGCCCTGAATGAGAGCGGGCTTTGCTTCGGGCAGCAGCACATGGGTGACGATCTGCATATTAGTGCAGCCCATCGACTGCGCCGCTTCAATGACGCCGAAGCCGACTTCCTTGACGGAGCTTTCGACCATGCGCGCCACATAGGGGGCGGCGGCGATGACGAGCATCACGATGACAGCGCCGTTGCCGAGGCTGGTGCCGATGATGAACTTTGCGACCGGCAGCATTGCGACCATGAGGATGATGAACGGGATGCTGCGGAAGAAGTTCACGACGAAGCCGAGGGTGCGGTTGACCCAGGGCGTCGGGCGGATGCCGTTGGCGTCCGTGACGGAGAGGATCACGCCGAGGGGAAGGCCGATCACATAGGCGATCGCGGAGGAGATAAGAGTCATGTATATGGTTTCCCATACGCCGAGCTGGATAAGGCCGTTGTTCCAGAGCTTATAAAACATTTCGGAAAGCATTACTCTTCCTCCTTCCATGTGACGGGGCTGTTCTTGAGCCAGACGAGGATCTTGTCTGCCTGACGCTCATCGCTGGGCAGTTCGATTATCATGTGGCCGTATATCGCGCCGTCAAATTCGCGGGTATCGGCAAAGATTATATTCACCGGAGCCTGACACTCAAGCACGAGCTTGGAGATAAGCGGCTCCTGAGAGTACTGGCCGTTGAAGATAAGGCGGAGCTTCTTGCCGCCGGTGGTGTCGAGCGCTGCGCGGTCCTGCGGGATGATAAGCTCACGCGCGATCTCGGACTGGGGATTGGTGAACACGTCGCTGACCTTGCCCTCTTCTGCGATGCGGCTCTGGTCAATGACGGCGACACGGTCGCATATCTGGTCGATGACCTTCATCTCATGCGTGATGACGATTATCGTGACGCCGAGGGACTGGTTTATCTCACGCAGCAGCTCAAGTATCGAGCGGGTGGTGTTTGGGTCGAGCGCGCTTGTGGCTTCGTCGCAGAGGAGGTAGCGCGGATT
>ERZ779877.601-NODE-601-length-37663-cov-50.016752_pt1 | contig 37663 bp, 59 predicted proteins | sample MGYA00511556_ERZ779877 | MGnify/ENA primary metagenome ERZ779877 (study PRJEB29588, sample SAMEA2159338) | human gut metagenome | biome: human gut; feature: human-associated habitat; material: faeces | place: Denmark | collected 2008/2010 ...
AACTAATAAAAGAATATAATGTAACTAAATTTAAGTATGTTTACAGGTTATATCTTAAGTCGTTGGAAGAATTTAAGTTACAACTTATGTATATTAAATTTAGTTTGATTTATATTTATTAAAAAGATAAGATTTAGATAATTATCTTTCTATATATTCAATATATAGTTTTATCAGGTTAACTTCACATATATTATAAAAGTTATATATGTTATTAAGTTAAATATCTAAAAGAGATAACAGTTTATACATTATTCTGCTATCTCTTTTCTTTTTAATAGAAATAAATACATTATAAATAAAGTTAATTATTATGAAATCAATTACAGAAAAAATAGGATATATCGATCAGAAACAATTTAATTTAGATACTGTTGTAAATTCAATAGTTGAATTTATGACATCTTCTGATATTCATTGGGATACTAATTATGAAGTAAAAGGTAAACCTAATGTGAAAGATCTTGAAGGCTTTCTTTATCATACATTTACATTTGATTTAGATAATCCTAAATTAGGTTTTATTAAAGTTATATTAGTTAATATAGATACAGATAAAGTTAATACATCTTATAAATTTCAAGGATTTATTGATGGTGATGATGCTGCATTTTATTCACCTGTTGATTCTACAGTAGATAAAAAGAAAAATAATTGTGGTTATATTTATATTAACTATAATACTTTTAAAGGTTATATAGCTAATAAAGAAGAATTAACAGATGAACTTAAAGAATATGTATATCATGAACTTAGACATTATTATGATAATATAATGGGTGTATTTGGAGGTCCATTAAAAGAATTACTTCATATTACATTAATAGCAGATGAATTTAATATTAATAGTAAGGTATTTAAGGAAAAAGCAAAAGAAGCATTATTAAAGAAGGATACAACATATAAATCATTAAAGAATTTTCTTTATGTTTCACAACCAACTGAATTAAATGCATGGTATCATTCATTTGTTCAAAATATGATGGTATATACAAAAAAGAATTCAAATGCAACTAAAGATGATATATTAAAATATATAGAAACTCCTGCATTGAATAATAATGATTATGCATGTTTTATTTACAGTTATGCTATTGTATATAAAACATTTGGTAATTATTCTAAAGCAATAAATGGATTATGTGGTCAAGATCCTATAAAATTATTTTATTATATAACAAATACATTAAATGAATGTAATCCATCTGATAAAACAATTAAACAGATGAATGATTTATTTGATAAGAATTATATAAACTATTTTACAGATACTGTTGATTATAAAACATTTGGAACAAAATTAAGTGCATTTATTAATGATTACTACATGCATTATGTATATAAAAAAATTGCTCCAAAATATTTACATACATATAAGAATATGCAAAAGTTTATATCTACATTAGTTTAAAAATAATTTAATTAAAGAAAAATGAAAGCAAAAGATATAGCGAGTTAGTTAGGTAGTTTAGCTGCAGCTGCTTCATCACAACCAGGAAATTATGATGCTAATGATATAGATACAGATATACCTGATGAGCTTCAAGAACCGGATCCGATATTTGTTGTTGAACATGAAGAAGTAATGTCTACAGATACCGCGAAAGCTTTAAAATCAGTTAAATAGATTGTTAATACAATTGTACCTGCTGCATATTAGGAAAATCCTATTATTAAAGATAAAATATTATAGGATGCTGATTAGCTTGGTCAACTTTACTATCAGTAGAGTATGAATAATGTTATGATTAAAGTAATTATGGATACAATTTCAAAAGGAGATACATCTGCAAAATTATTTGATTCATATACAAAATTAATGTCTATTGCTAAAGATTTTAATAAACAGATTAATGAAATGCAAAATCAATTTAGAAAATACTATATTGATACATATCTTGATCTACAACATAAAGAAGATGAAGATCTTATTGCAGAAGATAATGGAGTTAATCGTAAATTAAAACCAACTATAACAAATCAAGAACCATAGCAAGTTACATATGAAGAAGTAGAACAATCTCATAGTGAAAGTAATATGGATTTACGTGAAACTTCAACAAAAGATACTACATTAAAAGTACAAGACTGGAAAAAAGAAATATATAGAAAGAAATTTGAAGAAAGTAAAAAGACTGAAGGATAATATTAAAATCCTTCAGTCTTTTTTATTATAATTGATATATAGAACACATTCCTGTTGTTTCTATATCATTCTAAATACCATGTACATTAAACTATACTGTTAATTGTAAAATACCTATATCTTTTCTACCTGATTTATTTTCTGGTATATTATTGGTTATTCCTCGTTGATTATGGATTATTTTAAAGTCTTTTATTTTTAACATTGAATTTTCAAATGTTGGTGATTTTATCTATTCTATTTCACCTTCACTTCTTATTAATGTATATTTTATATCTTTAATATAATCTCTAATAATATATTCTTCTATATTATCTAATCCTTCTGAAGGAATATCTTTTATATTAAATGATAAATCATATATATTTGTTGTTATTGATGTACCATATTGTTTAATATCTAATGTATGAATTTGCTCATGTTGAATAATATCTCTATCTGATTTTTTATCAATAGTTAATTTACATTGTAATTCTCCAACTTTAGATTTATGTGATTCTGTTGCTCTTTTAGCCGTAAATTTAACTTTATTTGTTTTAGAAACATTTCCTTTCTATGTAAGTAAATTACAGTTACATCCTTTATTTTCAACAACAGTACCATCACTATAATATATCTTATATTTGAATGATATATTATTTGTATTTTCATTTGAAGAACCGGTTTCACTTATTGTATATGTTGCAGTTTCTCCATATGTAGATAATGTATTTAATGGGCTAAACTATACATCAAAACCCACAATAAATACTTCTTTATACATAATATCTCTTGTTCCTTCTTCAAATTTACCAACAGTATTATTACTTCCATTTGCGTCTACATATACAAATCCATCAGCTTCATTTATAACACGGTTTCCATATACATCACAACATATCATATTAGGTGATTGAGAACCTAATAATTCTGGTTTAATCGATAATATTTTATTTGCAGATTTAAATACAACTTGTTTATCTATTAAACCTTGTTCTGATTCAAATGTTTCATGATCATCTATAATATAAGACTTCCAATTCCAATGAATTCTTAATGGTACAGATGTATCATTAAATGACTCTGATAATATATTCTATGAAATGTCTGGTCTTAATATAATATTTCTACCTTTTGATATTGTAACAGGCTTATCCCTATAGATATAAAGAGCTTCATCTTCATATTGATTTTTTGCATTTATCCATATATTCTATAATAATTTAGGATCATAATCAAATATCTATGCAGAATAAGTTGTATCAAGATAACTATCAAATAATAATGATTTTGGATCATATGTTACGGTTGTTCTCTAAACTACACCTTTATTATATCTTGATGTAAATTCTTCACCATAACCATTTACACGTAATACATACTGTGCTGCTCTTAAATGTGCAGGACACATCTTTAATTTATAAGGATTCTTAGTAATTAATTTACCGCCATCACTCATAGTTCTGCATGCATTATTATGATATAATTTATTATTAAATTTATCAATGTCTATTAAACCATTTATTGTATATGTAAATGTTTTATCTTTATTCTGATTATTAACATTAATAATACGATATGCAGTTTCATTATCTATAGCTTTATCAGTATAATCATTATGTATGACTGTTTCATCTGCATAACAAATTTTGATAACCTAATTCTTCATGAAATACTGTTTTTTATTAGATGTATGAATATAAGATAATATATTTGATGTATCTAATATTATGTCATCACTTGAATCAAATACATATTCATTTGCCGTATATACATATGCATTTATAGAATTTGTAAAAAATGCAGATGAATTAATTGATGAATTAACAGAGGATTCAATTGATTTTTCATAAATATCTTTAAACGCACTAGCATTTAACATATCAGATGTGTCTTTAACTTCTATATAAGAATTATTTACGTCAAACCTATAATAAGATGAATCTACTATAGATGAATCAAATGTATAGAATTTTTTTACTTCAAATGGATATATATCAACTAATATATCTTTTTGTATACAATCATATATACATAATCCTACATGAGATGAATTTTGTAAAATTTCTCTATTAGGACTTTCATCAACTAATGTAAATTTATATATATCATTAGTTTTTGTTATATTTAAAACTTGTTCTGTAAAGTTATTAAATATAATAAAGTCTCCAGGTTTAGGTGTATCTATTGCATAAGATATATTATCATATTCTATAGTATTTGGACTATCTACAATAGGATCAATATCATATATTCTATAGGTCTATGGATAAATTGGATAATCACCATTCTTGTTAATATTACCAAATAAATTAGAAGTGTCTGATGTATTCATATAAATACCCTTTGCATTATAATGATAAAAATCTTTATTATTAACTAATTCAGATTCATTAAGAATAATATCTAGACTTATAGGTTTTGTTGTAACTGTTGTTATATCATCACTTTGATTAACAAATATATTATTATAATAATCATATGCATTTACTGATACTGTATAATTACCTAATCTATTTACAGAAACATCCACATATTTGTTTGTATGTACACATTTTTCTATATCATCCTATGTTGAAACATCATTTAAAGAATCTATAGTATATATAGGAACTCTATCAGACATATATGTATAATTTACATTAATAGGTTGTTCACTACTTTCTAATTCTTCACCGAATTCTAATTCGCATCCATATGCTTTACCATTATTGATATTTAAATCAGACTGTTTATTTCTGAATAATATACGTCCTTCTATAATTTCAAGAATATAATCACCTGGAAGTACTTCATCATTATTACCACATTTATAATTACGAATAATAATCTGAGGTACATTCCATTTATTCTAAGATGTATATATAAATTCAGAATTTAATCCATTATATTGTTTTGAACTCATTTTTTTATCAGTTCTCTATGCCCAATATAATTTATACTTATCATAATTTCTTTCAGTTTCCATTGGGTATAAAATAACTTTCTGAAAATCTTTATAAACAGGTTCATCTGTTTCTGTTTCATATAATGCATAATATTCTTTTCCTGATTTCTAATCAGAAACAACATTTATAGAATAAGCGATATTAGATTTCCAATCACCATGACAATATCTTAAATTACCCTGTGTTATTTCTATAATAGGTAATTCTTTATTATCAATTTTTGTGAAATTCTTTGTATCATCATAAAATAAAATTTCATTATCCTATATAAGAATAGGATTGTTTATATAACTTGTATCTGTAAATTCTGCAAGTGTTCCAGAAGATACATTCTTATTAGTTAATTGAAATTGATATTCATTTACAGTTACTAATGTTTCTAATGGTGCTGAAATGTAAACAGTTCCAACTTTATCATTTGGTGTTGATGTATCTATAATAAAATCTTCTATTTCGAAATCATCATAATCACCAATTGTTAAAGAATCAAATTCATTTAATGAACATCTTAATATTGCTGTTGAATTTCTAAATAAAATATCATTGATACATTCATCATCTATTGACGAATCTAAATGAGATGTATTTAATATAGTATCTGTATGAATTTCATTATTTGATGAATCAATTGAGACATATATATTTGGATTATATTTTATAATTTTTGGTGTTACTTTAGATATTGTAGTAATATCCTAAAGATGATGCTATGTAACATAAGCTTGATTTTTCAAACGTTCTACTATTATACCTTCACCACATATATCTGATATAAAACAGTTAACTCCCAAAATATATTTTTCCAACCACTATTTAACTGAAAAAAGTTTTGCCAATATTTCATCTGTTCTATATTCATAAATAGTTTTTGTTATAGGAAGTTGAAAATAAGTATGTTTCTATGTAAAATTAGATGAATCTAAAATCTAATAATGTGTATCTTTATATGATGCTTTATATAAACCAGATTCTGGTGCAGTTGTAGGGTGATCTTTTGCCGGATTATCGAGACGACGTGTATACATATCAAGATATTCACCTGTTTCATCATCTATTTCATTAAGATGATATATCATTGATAATCTGTTTATTTTTTTATAACGTTCGAATTCACCGTATGTAACACCTATTTTCTTTAACTTTGTATTTAAAGACTCACCTTTCTATAAATCATATGTCTATAAAGTTACATATCTGTCTTTATTATTCTAATCCTTTATTTTATACCATTCTTTAAATATTAAATCACCGTATCCTAAGAATTTAATAGCTCCCATTAATGCTTTATATGTTCCAACATATGGGAATATATTATCATAATTAATCATAAGTTCTTTTGACTTATCATTAATTAATGTCCAATCAATTCCTTGTTCATCAGGATCCTATGATTTAAATATATTCGGATATTTTACAGGATCTGGTATACCGAGATTTCCTAATAATGCTCTATATCTTTCGTCTTCACCAACTACTTCAGTTAAGAATGTAAATAAACCTAATATATATTTCTTACCTGTATTATTACTTACAATATACATTGCCATTATATTTTGATAACATCCTTCTACTTCTGTCTAGAAACCAACAGAAAAATATATTGGTGTATTAGTATCTTTAACAAAAGGATTATGTGCATCTGATATTATATTTGACTTAACTTCATGTGAGTCTTCCCAAATAATATTAGCAACACTATCAGATGAAATAAATTTCATTTCAGAATCTTTCTGAAATTCAAATTTTAAATAATATTCATCTGTTGCAATATTAAAATTTGGTCTATTATCATCTTCATCTAGTATTATAAATGTGCTGGCAGCAACAAATTCTGTAGAAACTTTATCCTATGTAATTGAACCTATATACCTTACACATGGAAATAAATCTTCATAATTATTAAAATTATTTACAATAAGATAATTAACAAATGTTTTCTAACCTAAATTTTGTTTTTTATCTTCTTCACTTTCTTGAATTAACTATGTAAGTACTAAATTAGTTAACTTCTTATAATTATTATTATTTTCTACTGTACAAGTTTCAAATATATAATTTACAGGATAATCCTATGTAATTGAACCAACTAATGTATTAAATGTTAATCTTACTGTATTATAAATATTTCCCTTAAGAATATCAAAATCTTCCTCCCAACGTTTTTCATTTCTATTAAATATTGTTCCTTTTGATTTTTTATATGTATATTCTTTATTAAACAATATTAATTCAGTAATATTATTAATGGTAAATTCTACAGAATTTCCTGTTTCATTATTTATAATACCAGTATTAACTTTTATATTATCAACATAATTAAATAAACCTTTATTATCAAATTCAACAGTTAATATATGATCTGTATCATCAATATCATACATGAAATGACCTTTTGGATTATGAAGAAAATATGATTTTAATTTTACATGTGGTATTATTTCCCATTGAATACTATATGTTTTTTCAACGGGAATTTCATATCCTTTTTCTGTATAAAAAACTAATTTATCTCTTTGATCTATATTATTCATCTTTCAATTATCAATTTAAATTTGTTGCATTTTTAGAATATGTATATGCGTATGCCAATTTTATTTGCTTAACAGAATCTATAAGGAATTCAAATAATTTTTCTATTTGTCTGAAAATAACGTCATTCATAGGATTAGCAAATAATTCTGGTGATATAACATTCTTTAATATATGATGCTTATAATTATAACCTAAGTTTTTATAATCATCATACATATGATCTTCTTTCTCTGTAAATGAATTAATATATTTAAATCTTGGCATAGTTCTTCTTAATATTCCTTTTATTTTAGATATTTATTATAGAAAAGAGGATAACTCATTTCTGAACTATCCTCTTTTATTATTTATAATATATTATTGTTGATTTACAATAATACCTAAACATTTCTTTTCATTTATACTAATATCTATTAATGCATATTCATACGGATCATTCGCATTTTTTCCAAATAAAACATCTATAGATAAATTCCATTTATTAGAATCATAATATACATAATCTAATATTTCCTATCTTATCGCTGTAAGAATTTCATCTTTATCTAGATTCATTCTAAATAAGTATTTTTCAAGATTACAACCGAACATTGGTGTTCCTAGAACTTCACCTGGTTTTGTACCAAGAACAACTCTTATCTATTGTAATAGATTAAATATTTCATCAGTAGACTCAACCATTGGTTCATAATCAAGATCCGTCGGTAATTTACAATATAATTCTCTAATCATAATTATTATGTTATTGTCTTAAAGTTTTCTAATGTTAATTTATTATTTTGGGTATAACCTATTAACTGCATATTAAACGCTGATAATGAATCTAATGATTGTGTATCTGAATATTCAACACCATCAGGTGAAGTAAATCCACCGCGTATCAATGGTAATATATCTCTAACATCCTTTGAATTTCCATTATAATCCTGATATGTTCTTGTTAAAATAATATCGCCATAAGAATCAATACCATAAAAACCTCTTTCACAATATATATTTTCATTTTCAGCGTCTGCGTCAAACCATACTTTTACTGAATCGATACCATCTATTGCTTCAAATAATGCAGTAATATCAGATAACGGAATAATATCTTTGCGCGTAAACTTTATAAGGTAATTAGATAACGCATTTAAACATGCAGAATATATACTCTATAAATTATAGCCTTCCCATATTTTTACCTATGTATTAACTGCAAATCTTGGTGTTTTAGGTTCAAGTATTTTATTTTCTACTGTAATTATTTTCTAACCGGAATTATCAATTAAATTAATAATATTATTCTGTTCATCAGTAGATAATGTAAATACAGATTCATCAACAGTAAAATAATTTGATGATGATGAAATACGTTTAGTTAAATCAGGAATTAATAAAAGATATACGGTATTATCAGCAAGATCTGTATCTTCTATTTGCTATTGTGCAAAATTACGTTTACTTAATATATCCTGTAAATTGTTGTATAACTCTTTTGCTTCATCTGATTGTTCTCCATATACAGAAACAGCATCTTGCCAATCACTGAATGTATTCTTATACATTGTATTATATACATCATAATTAAGCTATGCCATATAATTAGCCTGCTTCTATGTATATCCTTTTATAATTTCTATAGTAGAAAACATATTCATTCTCTTAAAGAAATATCTGTAATTAATTTCATTAGCGAGAACAAATGATCTAGATGTATGCGGTGCAATTAACTATGTAAGTCGAATATCTTCTGCTTCAGAACCGAATATTACATCTGTATCGCATTGAACTTTAAAATTATCAGCAAGTGAAATTTCAGAACCATCTGTTGCATAACCTGTTCCTTGTATTTCAAAATACTAATCCTAATCTAATATCTGTTTTGGTAGATTACCGGTTACACCATCAGTAACAATATATTCAACATAAATAGTTGCGCCTTCAACTGGAATCATACCCATTTTACCGTCACCAAATGTAACGTCAATACCTCCGTTTATACCTGTTTTAACAACACAAGCTTTCTAATCAAAGCCAGCGTCTATAAATGATTCTATTCTATCCCATAATTCACCATTTACATATACGTTTATAAAATACTCATCTATATCTGCATAATTTCTTTCAGTAAAATTATATGATTGCCATTTATTACCCGTAGATGTTGCAGCCTGATATTTTACGGTTCCTTGTATAATTGTTGCTGTTATATAATTACCCGCTGTCATTGTTATCTATGCAGTATCAGCACCAAATAGTACAGTATATGTTGCACCATTAATCGCGCATAATAGTTTTGTTCTATTCGGTATGAAACATACATTGCCATTTAAATCTTGATTGCCGGTATCATAATAAACAATTTTAACTGCACCACGAGCAGCAATTGCTCTACCTGCATTATGTCCTGCTAATCTTGCTAAACCTCTGATTTGATCAGGTCTATATGCTGTTTTTATATTTAAACCTGTTATTGAATCTTCTATGTAATAGAAAATCATTCGTCCTAGATGTAAAATTACAGAAAGTAACTATGCAAAAGGTGAAGCCATTGTAAACTGTTGTTCAGATACATTGTATGTTTTTTTCACCCATGCAATAGCATCATTCCATAATTCTTCATACTTAAGACGGTTTAGCTTGAATATTTTTAAATCATAAATTGATGCCATTTTTACTTACTTTTTTCTAATTTTTCTAGTCTTTTTTCAAGTTTTTCTAATGTTTTCTTTAAATTCTTATTTTCTGTCTCTAAATCTGAAATTCTCTATTCATGATCTTTCTTTGATTTCTAAAGATCACCGACAACTAATGAAATAGCAGCAGAATAGTTAACACGCCAATGATTAAGATCATCTTTATCCATTAAATAAGAAAGTCCGTGTTCTTCTAGATCCTGAGCAATAAATCCATAAGAAAGTTCAGAAGTATCAAGCCATCGGAATTGAATAACATCAGGAATATATGTAGATGTATCAATATGTTTAACATCTGTTTTTAACTCAATATCAGAAGATGCATAAAACGCATTTGCATATATATTCTTTCTTGATACATAAACGTTTGTTTCAATATTACCATCATCTGCAATATATTTTGTTTCACCAATATCACGTCCATTATATGAATCTTCTGTAATACCGAGAATATAATATTTCTTATAATCAGCAGTTGTATATGAAAGTGAACCTGCATTATATGTTTTCCACATTAACTGATTATTTGCATAATTAAATACAGGAACTTTACCATTTTCTGTAATAGTTGGTTTTAACCATGTAATACCTGGTGTATTTGCACCATATTCATTAGAAAGTGAACCCCAAAATGAAATATATCCAGAATCAGGGCATGATAATACGAGATTCTATCCATTATAACCAATACCAGGAAGTTCTTGAATCTTTTCTTCACCACCTTTCATTCCAAATACAATACCACCTGACATTCTTCCACCTGTTAACGGAAGATATGTAGATGCATTATATCTTTGAAAACTGTCAATTTTTGCATTTACGTTATTAATTGAAGTATTAAGAGTATTTAAATTATTATTTATTGTTGTTTTAATTTCATCTATTACTTCTGTCGCGCGAACTGCAGTATCTATTGCATAAAGAGAAACATCGAGTCTGTATAAACCTGATGCTGTATCAGATTCAATCTTTGTTATATAATAGAAAGGTAACTATGCCTTATTTAATGATTCCGAGATATTTGTTTTTGAAACTGAATTTAACTTATTTCCTACTACTAATAATCTGTTATTAAGAGATGTACGATAAACCTGTCCATTATATGTCTATTCAAAATATAGAGTTTCTATACAAGTCGCCAAAGAAACTGGTTTACCATCTCTTGTATATTGTTGTCTAACCTAAGCTGTCTACATTCAAATTATTTTCATTTAACTTATTTATTCGTGAAAATATGATATTACATAAAATAATATAATGTATATTATTCTACTTTGTATTTACTGCTTTCCGAAAAATCTATTGCTGCTTGTAAAGTATAAGTATGATTTCCTGGTTCATTTACGTCATGAGTATATAAACCTATATACTATATTTGATTTTTATAATTACTAAAAGAAATTTGAGTGACTTTGTTTGTAGTTGCATCATATTTTGCTAACAAATTCGGAATTTGTTGATATTTATTATTTTGAGGATTTCCTAAAATATCACCGCCACCTGATATATAAGTAAATTTTCCATACTTATTAAGAGTTGATTGATTAGTTAATGAGTAAAAAAAATATATAGTTTCTGTAAGAGTAAAATTCAATGTAGGCATACTAATACTATTAGTAGTGATAATAGTACTAAGAGGTAAACCTGTATCTAAATTTGCTATTGCATAAACTGCTTTATTAACAAGTGATTGCGATATTTCTACTCTATTAAAATAAAAATATTTATATCCTGACTATAATATTTTAAATAATGGTGTATTGTTATATTTATATGTAATGGTTCTCTAATTTTCACTATCATTTTTAGTTATACTTGCTACTATTAGTAAAGCTGTTCCAGAAGTACTTCCTTGCTGATTTATTGTATATGCAGAACAACCTGTTTGATCAGTACTTAAATCATATCTTGTTTGTGTTAAATTACCTTCATAATTTCCATCCTAATCTTCTAAACCAAAATAGAGTGGACTGCCATTATAAGATAATGTTACATTTGTTGCAGAACTATTAAACTTTATTGTTATAACATTATTTAATTTTTTATATGTTGTCATAATTTATTTTTATTTTCTATATCTATATGCCTCAATGGAATACTGTATGTTATCATACATACCTATTTTATTAAAACATAATTAACATATTTTTGTATAATATATGGCATTCCATATACAAATAATAAATAACAAAAAAGTATTTTTAATTTAAATGGATAAAGTTTTAATAGGATTTGATTTTTCAATGAATAAACCAGCAGCTACAATATATTTCAGAGGTTAGTATTATCATTATTTTTGGCCTTTGAAAATAACTAATAAACAATAGAAAATGTATGAAGATGCTGATGTTTCAATAGTTAATAGAAATATGTCTTCAGTTGATACAAAAACAGTTGAGAATTCGCAGTTAGTTCTTATTCATACTATCAGATCTACTGATTTAGCAAATTTAATTATAAATGATATTGATGATTTAATAACAAATAAATTCGAATTAATTGATTATGAATTATATGTATGTTCAGAAGGATTATCATATGCATCAAAAGGTGATGCTACACTTAATCTCGCGACATATAAAGGAGTGTTATTATCAAAAATATATGAACATTATGGTGATCATCTGGCAAGACTTTATACATATTCTCCTATCACACTCAAAGCAACTGCAGGTTGTTCATCAAAAGAAGATCGTGCAGATAAAACAAAAATGATAAAAAAATACATCGCGTAGAATAATGATATAAAACTTCGCCTTTGTCTTGCAAACGGTTATATGAAGGCAAAAACAAATTATATAGCAGGTATTGATGATCTTGTAGATTCATATTGGGCATTAAAAACAATGATGCAAAAAGAAAAGGTATTTTAATTATGGCAACAATATTAGATATAGATTTAACAAATTCACCTGGTAATTCTTATGATTTTTTTTCAAATAAAAAAATGTCTGCTGGTACTGTTGAAACTGAAGATATGAAAAAAGGTCAACATAAGACAACAGTTGAAATGGTTGATATTAATGCATATGATTATGGTATCATTGATGTAGGTATTGTTCAGTTTGATGACACACTTCCATATTCAAAGAAAGTAGAAACTGCACAATTAAGAATAGAATATTACAAAACTGAATTAAAAGATGCAGAATCATGGGTTAACGCATTACAAACAGAAATTAATAAAGTAAACAGTGAATTAACAGAATATCAAGATCAATATGAAGAAGCAAAAAAACAAGATCCACATTCAGCTTTAACGACTAATCTTAAACAAATTATAAAGAATTATAAAGAATAGTTAAATGACTTAAATACTGAATTTTCAAAATATAAAAAAATTACATAGACTCATCCAAAATTAATTAAAGCATATACAAATTTTTACAATGATTTAACTAAATATGGTGAAAAGAAAGCAATAACGCGAGTTGATGAATTTGGCAATGTAGAAGAAGCAGAATAGGTAGATCTTGATAACCTTGACATAAACCAGGCACCAGGTATGGAAATATCTGGTGCAATTACTGATGCAGTAACACAATATCTTGAAGTTACTATATAGTCTTTAATTGCTGGAGGTGCCAGTAATTTAATGAATAACTTAGGTATTAATCAGGAAACATTAGGCATGGCATAGTCTATTCTCAATCTTATGGATTCCACATTATTTAATATCACAGGTATTATCAAAATGTTTCCAAAGAATATTCAGATGTTACCAAGTGCAAAAATAGCAATAGGTAGTATTTGTACATCATTGAAAGATATGTATATAGCAATTTATAATGACTTAGAAAATGAATATTATGAAACAATAAATGATGCAATTACAAATTTACCTTCAATTCAAGAAGTGTTAAAAGATGCATAGGAACTTTTGATGAATACTATATGGGTAATGATAAATGAACAATGTATTAAATATACAGGTTATACATTACCTGAATTATATTATATGTGTTCAGATTATATTCATAAGTATAAGGCATGGAAAGAAGCTCGTAAAGAACAAAAACGTAGAAAGAAAGAACAAGAAGAACAAGAAAAAGAAACGGGTATTCAACATTCTTCTGGCGGTACTGTATCAACAAAAATAAATGTGGATGTTGATCCTGATATTATAAAACAATCACTAATGGATGAATTATCGCGCGCATCTGATTTAATATATAATTCTTTTATTATAATACAAATAAAAGATTCAATAGATGAAATTAAAATGTTAATAAGTCAATTTAATAATGTTGATTTAGATGTTTTAACTGATGGTATAGATTCATTTGAAGATTTTATGGATATGCTTGTTGAAATGGGACTTGATTCTGATGGAGCAGTTATTTCATTAGAAAAAGCAATTCAAGATGGAATTAATCAATTCTCTGGAAATTTAACAAGCTTATAGAATCAGATAGAAGCACAAGCAATTTCATCAGGACTTCATATAGCTGCTGACGTCGTGTCAAATACTACAGTTAGTACAGAAATAAAGGCAGAACATTTATATGACTTTACGAATGATTTAAACACGTTTACAATGACTCTTAATATATATGCAGATCCAACAACAAAGAAAGCGAAGAAATAGTTAACAAAAGTGTTATCTAATGCACATCAAAAAGATGGTACGAAAATATTTGACTCTTCATCTGTGTTGTCTATTATAAATGCAATAGATGAAGGTTATGTAATGAGAAAAGATTAGACTATTGAATTATTAGAATTCACATTCAAAATCCATTTTGAATTAGATGGTTTTAATAAAACATTAAATGAACAAATAAATGCAATAGATGAAGCAAATAGGATTGCATAGGAAACTGCAAAGAAAAAAGAAGCAGAAGAAGCAATATCAAAATTTGAATTAGGTATTGTAGAAGAAGAATATACAGGTGATCCAACAAAAGCAACTAAAAGACCTACATTTCAATTGGTTCATGAATTATTTTCTATATTAAAAGAAATATTTCCACAATTAAAAGTTATACTAAAATTAATTAGGAATTATAAAATCAATAAGGCAAAAGTAGAAGCAAATGCATCTGGAAATCTTTTAGGAATGATAAAAGTAATTGCAGCAATTAATAAATTATTTAAAAAAGCACATAAATCAAAAACAAATTTTTATACAGTACGCTCTTTAAAATTATATGATTATATAACAAATAGTATAACAAGTATAGGTACGAATGTTGAAATTAATATTGGTATTTCTGATACAAGAAAACTTTACTTATATTTGAAGAATGCTAAATCTAATTATGAAATAATAAAATAGGGTTTGCCCACTATTCTTTATATTGATCAAGAAGCAATAACAGAATAGAGAAATGAAATGAAAAAAGATTTAGATAAAGCAGGAAATTATTTTGATGATGCATCTTTATTTGTTCAATATCCTGATTCAAAATATCAAGACGGTACTTTATTAGGATTAGATAAAGTTGAAGATGCAGATACAGAAATTTATTATTCTGATTCATCATTACCATTGTATGGTAGTCAGATATTAAGATGTTACGGAAAAGATTATGATTTATACACATGACAAAAGAAGAGAAAATATATTTAGATGACTTAATAACAAAAGCATTAACAATAGATACAGATGAAATTGAAGGATAGCAAACAATAAATCTTAATGATATAAATTTATGTGCAGTCGATTATGCAAAATCTGATATTACAACAGATTTTAAAGATATTGTCGGTTCTACTGATTTATCAGTATTATAGAATTTATATAATGACAAAGATTTATGGAAACTTATTGTAACTCCACCAGAAGATGTTCCTGATATTTTATCTGATATAGATACAAGTACAAGAGTTATAATTGAATTTTCAGATGCAACTGTTAAAGATCCGACACCAGTTGAATATACACTAAATGTAAAACCTGGTGATACTATAGATAACAATACTATAATAGGTTCTGTAAAACAAGACGGAAAAATGAAACCATTAAAATCAATATTTGAAAAAGGACGTGTAATGTCATCAAATAATGGTGAAGATTATTTCAGATTATATCCGTCAAAATGTAACAGACATATTGTATTGGAAAATACATTACTTGGAATGAATGAAGATTTTAATGTAGTTGAAGATATATCAGCAGTTAATGAAGAATTTCAGAAAGAAGGATATTTATATGCATTAATAACAAATAATTTATGTTAGTCTTTATTACCTTGTGTATTAGCAAGAAGATATAGAGGTACATATACACGTAAAAATACAGTAAGCGGACGGTATCAGCAAAATTCTGGATGGTATCTTGATTCATCTGATATAAGTTATGATAATTTAGATATTTCTATAATTAGTGCGAATAAGAAGGAAGGTTTTAAGAATAATAAAAAATATGATACATCTTTATTTACATTTGATATTGTAAATGATAAATTAAATACAGGTGTAACTATCTTTGATACATCTATTATGATGAATTTAAACGAGTCTCAAGATGAATTCGGTTCATCAATTATAGCAGAGGATGTAACAAAGTCAGATATGAAATCATGGAGAAAACGTGCAAAGAAAAAAAGAAAAAGAAAGAAGGTAAAAAGAGAAATTAAAGATAAAGCATATAGACAAACAAATAGAATTAAAACTGCAAGTAATCCTTATGAAGCAATATAGAAAGAAAGTAAGCGATTATTAGATGCGCGTGAAAAATATGTAAATGATATTATTAAAATATATAAATCATTGGATACATTACCATTATGTAAATATGATAAAAATTATACAGACTGTAAATTTCTTATTAATGAACATATTGACTCAGACGTATATAAAAATGTAAAGCAATATGATGATGATTTTTCATATATACCTATTGGTGATGCTGATAGTTATCAGAATTATTATTATAGTTTATTGACTAATATTAATTTATTACCAGGAACATCCGATAAGTATTCATAGGAATTTTATAATCTTATAACAGATATTATAAATAAACGCGTAATTGTTGAAGAGAGAAAAGATTCTGATTTGATGTTAGATTTTATGAATTTATTCAATGATAATGTTAAACATATATTTAATAATATCAATGGAAAAAATGTATCAGAAACTAAAATTAAATAGGAATTTAACAAATTTAAATAGTTAATATCATCATATGTATAGAATGAGAATAAGGCATATAAAGAAAAGATAACTAAATAGTTTACAGTCGATAATAAAGAGAAGTACGGTTAGGAATTAGATGATACCGCCATTTAGAATGCTGGTGAAAAATATTCAGGTGATAATGAATATAAACAAATATATGATTATATTGCTTCATTATATAAATATGATTCTGATGAAGATTCTGACGCTCCAAATGAAATATGTTCGTAGTTAGCTACTATGTATACATATATAAAATCTTATGATAGTTAGAAAAATCCTTATAAAGAAACCGATAAAGATAAACCATATATATATTTAGAATTAGTATAGGAAGAGTCAAAAAAGATAAGAGCATTTTGGGATAAAATTATTAAAGAATATAAAGATTGTACATATGATAAATGCTATAATTCATTAGTAAATCTTGCTGATAAAATGGATGAATATGCATAGTGGCCAACTCCTTAGGATATTACAATAGATAATATATATTATCAGCATTACTTATTTGAAAATATATATCCTGCAGATTTAGATAGTTCAATAAATGACATAAGTATAGGTGATTATAGTTTTCCTGAAGAAGTTGAATTTCCAGAAATACCTGATGAATATCCAGTAGATGAAAACTGGGCATTGGATGAAATGAATAAACATGAACAATTACCACCAGATGATATAAATGCGATTACAATTAAGGATTATCCATATTGGAAAAAATATTTTGCATTAGCAACACTTATATGTATTGTTCCAACATTCTGGAATTGTGGATTAGACATATTTCCGTTCATTTAGTGTATTCCATTACCATGTATATTCATAGCTATTAAATCAGTATATATACCAATATTTGGTATAATTATGGTATTTGGTATAGGTATACGTGGAATGTACCCATGGCCTATTATTTTATATGTAAATGTATCAGATCAACCTATATCTATATTAACACCGTTAATTGCAATATTAGATAGATTAAAGAATACATTTTATGGTAAATTAGACTCTATTGAACAAGTACCTATTCAATCACTTGTAAATGCATATATAGCAAAATTAAATAAGGAAATTAATGAATTAAAGAAAGAAAATATGAAATTAGATAATTTCAAAACTGTTATAAAAGCATTAAAGGTTCCTAAAGCTGAAAGTATTCAGAGAGAATTTGCATCTATTGTAAATCCATCTATTGATATGCGATAGAGACTTACTAGAATAGAATCATTATCAAGAAAATCAAAAGCACAATATTTACGTAAATAATTATGGAATACACAAAAGATAAATTTTTAACAGATATTAAAAAAATGAATAAAACAAATGACAAATATGAAGATAAAGCATATGAGTCTATTGTAAAAAATTTATTTTTATAGGGTAAAAGAGGTAAAGAAAAAGCAATGGGATTAGATGAATATGATTCAGAATCTAATTCTAAATTAACTTTAATACCTGGACATATCTATATGTTTAAATATGTTACAGACACAACAACAAAATATAATGATGGTAGAGTAAAGTTTGAATATTACGATACATTACCATTGGTATTATGTACAGGTAATAATAAAAATATAATATAGGGTATAAATTTGAATTTATGTAATTATGATTTACGTACTTTAATATTAAATGATATTTATAATTTAGATCCTAATTTTTTTAATAGTAATGCATCTGTATAGGCACATCAATGTCAATTACCAATATCATAGAATATCAGTAAATTCTTTTTACATGAGGGTGGTTAGACTAAATTGCTTAATTATATTAAAAAGAAATATAATTTAAAAAACGAAGGTTTTATATTCAGAACATATAATATAACTAAAATAAAGGATATAAGATTTATTGAACCATGGCAATGGCAATATATTCCGTTTTTAAAATATAAACAATCTGTTAAAGAATCTATATTAACTATGATATAGAATATAACAGGAATTAATAAAATTAATATTTAAATATAAAATGATTTATTTCATATCAGGACATAGAGATTTAACAATAGAAGAATTTAAAAAACATTATATTCCAAAAATTGATGAAGTATGTGCATTTGATAAAAATGCAAAATTTGTTGTAGGTGATTATTGGGGTGCTGATACATTTGCACAGGATTATTTAGTTAATATAGGTTATGGTGATAATGTAACTGTTTACCATATGAATGATAAACCTATGTATATAAATAAATTCATCACACATACAAAACCTAATTATAAAGATGATATTGATAGAGATTCAGCAATGACACATGACAGTAATTTTGATATTGCTTTTATACGAGAAGGAAAAGTAAATTCGGGGACAGAACAGAATATAATGAGAAGAATAATGTTTAAATAATAAAAAAGGAGATTAACTAAAACTGTTAATCTCCTTTTATAATTTAATTTAATGGATACAAATATTTGTTTATTGATTGAATTTGACTTATGTTAAATTTCTTTTGAATAAAGCTTGAATCTAATTCATATTGTCCTTCGTTTATAACAGAAGGTCTTCTTAACATTAAGACAACATTATACTGTTCTTCATCATTAAACATCATTCGAGGGTATATATTGTAACATAAATTATATGGCATTTTATTTACATCTAAAACACCATTTTCTAATGTAACAGCATTATCAAAATCTAATTGTTTAATATATTGTTTAGATTTTTGACTTTGTACTTCATCTTGCTTAGATTTTGTACTTTGTACTTCCTCATTATTTGTTGTATAATATGGATAACACCAAGATAATTGATATAATAACTGATTAAATAATATAGGTGGTGTATATGCATCTCGCTTATCTGGTTTGTTTATATCATATGTTTTAACTATATTACGTTCTAAATCAAAGAACTGTAATTCATTCTATTGTTTAATTTCTTTTAATGACATATATTGATTATACTGACTATTATCTGCAGAATTTGGCAAATATTGATAACCGTTTCCATATGTTTCTATATGTCCTCTAAAAGGATTATCTGTTTCATAATGATATGATTTTTCATATTCATTATTCCATTTCATCATAGATTTCAATAATGAATCAGTTCTTAAATTTATATCATTATACTGATGAATATATACAGCGGAATTATTACTTAATTGACTATACTAAGACGCTAATAATCGCTAATTATTATATATGAAACTATATTGATCATTTAATAAACGCGGTGTAAATATATTAGAATTAAATATCAGTCTAAGATAATTTTCTGTTATATCATCTGTATCTTCACATAACCATGTATTTTTATATAATTTACTTGGTAATACATTATTAATATCATTTATATTCTATGTGAATATTGATAATGTTTTAATATTATCTTGTAAATATCTATTTTTAAATGATATGGAATTCCAGTTTGGTATTTTATATGCTTTATTATTTACTTTCTTCTATGATATTTTATCATATTTATATGGCATAATAGCAATATTTGTAATTTCATTAGTTCCGAACCATTTTCGTACACCTATAGCATTTGGATGCTGTAAATATCTTGTTTGAATAGAAGATATATTCTATGCATATGAAGCAATATACGAAATAGGAGCAATACTTAATTTAAGCATATTTGATTCATATAAATTATCTTTATTTATATCTTTCGCTTTTAATGTAAATGTATGTTTATTATCAGATGTAATAATTTGAATTTTATCAATAGTATACTGTAAATTAAATGTATATGGTTCAGGATTCTATGATTCTATATATATTCTTAAATACCATATACCTGACGTTGCTTCATCAATATTAAATTCATAATATTCACCATCACTATCTCTCTATAATTCTTTAGTAATATCTTTGTTATCAAGTTCATTTGCAGTAATATTGTAAATATCAATACCCGGTTTATATAATGTATACTTAAATAACCAATCTTCTATTGTATTATCATCTGCAGTTGATGATTGTTTATCAGATATATTTTTATTAATATATATTCTTAATTTAGGATCTTGTAAATATTCTTTATATAATCCCCAATCATCATTACTGAATTTATCTATTTCTAATGTCATGAATGTTTGGAATTGATTACATAAAATACCATTTGATGAATTATTAATATTTTCTAATGATTCTAAATCATTATAAATATTCATTTTAATATCAGGAATAGTTCGTTTTTCAATATATCCTTTTATAATTCTATTATAAGTAACAGTATTACTATAAACTATTTTATCTGTACTATTTGTTTCATCAACTGCAGTATCATCTTCTATAGTATTGTATTTAATTGTATATAATATTTCTGTATTAGGTATATTTATAACACTAGCATCATATACATATTTTAAGAATTTATCATCTGGTATTTTTGTAATAACATCTTTTTCAATATCTTGAGTTGACTGTTTTATATTCTTTACTTGACATATACCTGTATCAGTATTTAAAGAACTATTTTTTTTACTACCATTTTCATATACACAAAGATTATATAATTTAGTTAATTTATCTTTAAATTCTAATGTCATATTAATACTAGTATCTATAGTAATATTAAAAACATCTTCATAATTTAAAGTTCTATTTAAATCTCTATGATGTACCTATACAAATGAAGCATCTATATCAAATTCAGATGTCTGATAATTAAAATCAGCACGAGTTAATTTACTGAAATATTTAATACCATGTTTATTCCCTATATATTGCTATATAATATGATGTCTATATTTCTATGAATCATTATCAGATTTATCTAATGATATTTTCAATATAGAAGAATCTGAATAATCGAACTATTTTGTATCAATATCAGAATAATAACTTGTATCAAAATAATTATTAAATTTTGCATTAGCCTATAAATTATTACTTCCATCATATATTAAAATAGATGAATCTATATGATATTTCTTATAATAATATCCGCTACTCACATCTATAACTTTATCATATACTTTATACTATTCTACTTCTTCTGTTTGAATAATACCTTTTACATCTTTATATATATTAAATATTGCTTCATTTACAGTTTTTGGTAATAAAGAACTTACATTTTCTAATGTAGATGTATCCCATGTGTTAATAAGCACTTGTTTAATTTCAGAAGATGTCACATTTTTATAACTTTCATTGTTATAATCTCTAATATAATTTCCGTTATCATCTGTTTTTGGTACTCTTACTTTAGATAATGATGTATCTGTAAATGTTCCTTTTATATAATTAGAATAATAACATGATCTAACACCTGATTTTTTAGTACTCGTATCATTATAATTATAATACATATGAACATATCCATATACATAATCGTCTTTAGAAACATCAATACTATTATTAAAGAAGTTATCTACATTCATAATAAAAGACTATGTACTGGAATCATAATTATCTTCAGTTAATGTATAACAATTTCCAAATGAATTTAAAACTAATTCATTATTGTATAATGTATTTAATGCTTCTATATTTCCTTTATTATTATTTCTAACATATAAATTATCAATATATAAATTTCTAGATGAATCAAGAGATTCAGATATATTAGTATTATCTATATATATGGACATATTAGAATTTAAATATGACTATATTTCTAATAAGTGTGAACTATAATTTAATTTTAATAATACTTTTTTATTTGTATTCAATTTCTATGTATACTTATTAAGTTCCCTACCATTATTAAGATATAAATGTGTTTCTTCTGTATTTAAATATCTTTCGGGAATAATATATTGTTCATCTGCAACATCAATACTTGGATCATTTAAATGTTCAACTTTTACTGGTTTACTATTAATACTATCTACTACATATGTAACATTTATAGGATAATTATTATATAATTCATTAGCTATAAACATACCTTTTATAGATTGATTATTATTATCACTACTATCAACAATATTTAATCTATTAAATTTACTCTTATTCACAGTAAATGGTTTTTCATATGTTATACTGTTTGCTAACTATGTAGATGTACATGTTGTTAAATCTTCTGTAATTTCTATTACACAATCAATAGAAGAATCTTTTAAACTGCTATTTAATATATAAAGTAAATCACCTTCATTATATTTTGGATCTAATCGATATTCATCTTTTGCATATGTTATGTCATAGTCTTTATCATCATAATCAATAGAACTATTTTTTAATGCACTTACATCAATATAACTAAAAAAAGAATCAAATGTACCAAAATATATAGAATTTCCAGATTTACCTTTTTTTCCTTGCTAACCTGTTACACCAATTCCAGGTAATCCATGTTTATATATATTATTCATTTTTAATTAGTTGTTCTTTTTCTTATGCCAGACATATTTTTATTTTTAATATTAACATATGCTTCTATACCATTAATTACAGATATTGCAACATTTGGTAAATCAGTATATTGTACTTTATTAATTAAATCATTTAATTTTACATAATCATAATCCTATCTAAAATTATAATCTCTAATTGATGGCATTACTTTTATAAAATCAGAATGATCTTTATTTTGAAAATGAATTACTGTATTTCCATTATCATATGTACTGACGAAATCATTCCATTGATTTGTATCACTTTCATTATCATCAGCTACAAATGATATTTTATAAACAACACCATAATATATAATAGATGTATCTTTTTTTGTATAACTATATATTGATGCATCTAATTTACATGATAAATCTTTTACTGAAGCTATATAATCTGTAATTGGTTTTGATTTATTATCTGCTGTTGTATAAACAGGTGAATAATCATTATTAGTATTATTTGTATTATTAAATTTAGTATATACATTAGCATTTAAATATACTGGATATTTTGAGCTTATCATAAATCCATTATATTTTTTACTAAATTTAATATCTAAATTCATATCATGTTGACCACTATATAATGATTCTAAATTAATGAAGTTTATATCATTGTCAGTATCTTTATTTATATGAGAAACTGTTAATAGACCGCTACCAGTTGCTGTTTTGCTATCATCAGATATAATAAATTTATGCGCTCTAAGTGTTCCAGAATTATTAGTATCACTAAATATATCAGAATTATCTGTAGAATTAAATTTTCCTATATACTTTAATTTTTCATTAGACCATGTTTGATTAGTTCCGTTATTTATGTCTCTTATTAATTGATTTATATCCATTAAAAGATATACTTTTCCATCTGGATCTACAAACTGATCACCATTTACGAATTTTCTTTTTAACTATATCTACTAATTTTTTACTGGTAACATTCTAGATGTAATTTTTCTGGCAAAATCAAGGTATTCACCAGAAAGCGAGTATTCACTGAAGAATAAACTCGTTCCTGGTGTACCTTGTTCACCATCTTTACCTTGTATACCATATGTGGCAATACCAGGTGCATATGTATCATTATGAAATCTCTAAGAAATCTGCATACTTTTTATCGTTTATAAATTTTAACAGTTGGATATATATTCTTACCAGTTGTTTCATTCAGTACAATAGTTAATGTATTTAAATTCTCTTTTGTTTCAAATTTAGTTGAATAATTTTCATACTTATTATATGTACTTAAATTATCTGGTTTTTCTGTTACTATATTTATAACTGAATTTGGTTCAGTATCTTTTGAGAATAGTTCAACTTCTATTTTTGATTTATCATTGTAATAAACAGATAAGGTATTATTAATATAATTCTTCTAACCTGTATATTGTGAATCTTTAAAATATATCCAGTTTTCATTAAACTGATTATTATTTATGAAATGATTAAATATCGCAGAAGATATATTAATAGTTATAGTTGTAGTTCTCTAATTATTAGCTGACATATTAAATAAAGCATCTGAGAATTTAACTGTTAAAATATCATTTGCTGTTGGATATGACCAATTATTAAGCAATATATATTCATTATGAATTACCATACAATGAGAGCCGAAGAATGACTTATCATCAATACCGGTTTTGTGTCCATCAATACTGATATACTCATTTTCTGAAGTATATTTTCTATAATAATTATTATCCCATGTAGCACTTAATAATGATCTTTCATTTATTAAATAATAATTTTTATTTAACTTCTGTAATTTTGTATCCTCAAAAACTTTATTACCCGTATAATTCTTAATTCTATTAATTGATTTTAATTTTGTATTTGACTACAATAAATCGACATTAAGAATATCTTTTAATTCATCATCAACGTAAAAATCAAACATATTATTTGTATTAGGTGTAAACCAACCATAATTAAACTTAATCTGATTAGGTATAGATAATGTAAATATTAAAGGATTATATTCTTCTGTATTCTATATATGCTTTACTTCAGAATTATCTGGTATAATATATACATCTATATCATTTGTAAATGAATTTACATATCGTAATAATTTATCTTTTGCTGATTCTGTAGTTATCAATTTACTGATATATTTTTTGAATTGTACAAGATTATTACCTGTCATCAATTTAGTTCTTTTTAAAAGACCGGTAGAAGTGTCTTTATATGTCATAATAAATTGATTACTATTAAGAATATTAGATAATTTTAACTATGTTGGATTATAATAAGTTTTATTTATAGTTGTTGCTAATTTTGTTTCATTTAATGAAATTTTCTTTGGATACAATACATTAGAAATAGATAAAGTCTGATTGCTTTCTGATTCACCTGATTTAGTTAAATTAATAACACGTTCTAATATCTGTTTTGCTGTATGATTATAATCACCATCAGCTTTTGTTATAATATAAGAATGACTATCAGATGAAATAATATCTAAAGAACTTATATTTGTTGGCATATCAACAATAAAACCAGATTCACTATTATATAATAATCCCCTATCATATACATTATTAACTGAAACATATTCATTACAATCAATAGTATCTTCTACATAATATGTTACAAACTATGGTTTATTTAAATCAACATTATTTTCAATCATAGTAACATTAGGAATATCATACTATACAAATAATGAACTCCACATATTATGTCTATCAATAATACTTAATAATTTTTTATGGAAATTATTTCTCTTATGTGATAATATACTATTACTTGTTGAAACAACTGTTTTGAAATCAATATCATATGGTGAATTTAATACTGAATAATCTGCATAACTCTAATATTCACCATCTGTTAAATTCTTTATATTATTTGCACCTTCATGCTGATAATCTATATAGAACTAATGATTTATTAATAATATAAATTTCTCTTTTAATGATATATAAAGTTCATTAGATTTTGTTAAATCATAATCAGTTAATACGAATGCTTCAAAACCTGAATAATCTTCAAGATGAATATAACTATTAACGATTTTTGTATTTAACTTAATATTAAATTTAATTCCAGAAAATATAAATTCAAGACTCTTTATATTTGAATTATAATATACTGAAGCAGTGTCTATATTTGTATTATCAATTAATAATTTTTTAATAGAATGCTATACCGAACCATTTAATATACTTTCTTTATATGTTGTAGATTCATTATTAATATATAATATATTATCTATCTTATTAGTTACATATTGATTTGTATCATAATCTGATGCTGTATAAATATTTTCACAGAAATTACCTTTTATTTCATATTTTTCATTTAATGTATTAACATCCAATATGTTATTATTATCATAATATTGGCCGTTTGATTTCCATAAACATTGTGTTAATGGAACAATAGGCCATAACAATTCACTGTTATTTGTATTAGATGGATTTGCAAAATAATTAGTTGATTTTAATTCTGGAATTTCTGTATCATAATTATATGTCTGATATTTCTACTTATCAACTATCTTCAATACTGTATTATCTACAAATGAGATATAAGGCGTTGTTTTAGTCATCTGATTAGCAGTAGTGCTAATATAGATATTTTTAGGAGTTACTAAGAATTTTGATCCTTTTTGAGCGTTACCTTTATTAAATTTCAATTTACCATTTATAACTTCATACATAATACCGTATTGTATTCTATAATCACTTTCATCTGTTGCAATAGAAGTTCCTGCAGGTATATTGATAATAAGATTATCTTCATTATGTAATGTTCTGCTTAAATCTATTGTTGTATCAATATCCTTGATATTCGTAATACCCATAATAGAAATAGAAACTGCTGTAGGTTTATATAAATGTATTTTATTAGTAATTAATAAAGATTCATTTATAGTAGAAATCATACATGTATCAACATCATATGGGTTTGTAATAACACAAACATTCTGTCTAGTATCAATTATTTGCTGTTGATCATTTATAGTATAGTTTTTATAAAGATCTGTTTCAAATATATTATTTCTTAAATAACCATTTATAATATTAAATGTATTTACTGTATCATAAATACCGTTTATATTATAAACTAATGGATATTTAACTTTATTAATTAAATCTGCTATATCTGTATTAATCTGATATGTATAATTTAATTTTTTTGTATGTTCAAATTTAACGATATTATTATATCTCCACCCTAATGTTTCAAATGAATAATTTGAAAATGCACAATAATAATTATCAAAGAAATCTGATTGATTTGTCAATGCATGCATTTTATAAGTCATGTTATTATTAAAATATGAAATCGTATCAGATTTTATATTATTAATATCTTCACTCTCTACATAGCAATGCCAACACTTAATATCTTTATTATCAACATATGTTATCCAATCATTTTCATCATCATGCGCTAATGAATTATTTTCGATATATTTAATTTCTTTATGTGGTAAGAAATCAAGACTATCAGTATATTCTTTATTTGTAGTATAAATAATACCATTAATTCCTGTATATGCTGTATAATCATATGAAAAATCATCAAACTTTGGTGGTAATATATGCTATACATACATACTGTCATATGATGATATTATAGAAATACTATTGTCATTATATGATTGAACTCTAATAATATCTGTATTGAATTTTTCAATACATTTGATGATACGATTTATCTGTATATCTAATGACGCTGTTATATCATTATATTCTGTATCCTGAGAATAGAATGATATTCTGTAGAAATATGTATTTTCGGAATATCTGCATTTTTGTTTACCAACATATGGATTAATGTTATAATCTGTTTCTAATAAACGTTCATCATTAGATGCAATAAGTTCATAAACAATATGTTCTGTTGTTAACTAATTTTCCTCATATGTATTAGCAATATTAGTGAATGAGTTATTAACAATAGGATAATCTAATGCTATGAATTTAATATGTTCACCACATTCAATAGGTTTATGGAAATGTAATATCATAAAGCTCTTATCATTATCTTTATCAATATTAATTTCTGTTGAATCTATACTTATTAAATTAGAATCTGGTGTATTAGTAACATAATTATTAAAGAATTTCTATAAATCTATTTTTGTCTATATTCTACCAACATTATTATTAGTTATTGCAAAGAATAATCTATCATAATAATTTTTATTGAAAATTACATTGAATATATTCTCATCACCTTTATATATGTTTCCTTGTTCATCATATTTTGTCAATACCGTATTTCCTGTATTATTTTTAGATGAAACAATATAACCATAATTAATAAAATCATTAGCAGTTAAATATAATCCAAAATAACGATGCATTGAATATTCTTTCATATCATCGTCATTAAACATAAATTCAAGATTTATAATATTAGAATATATAAGATTATGTCGTTCAAAACCTGCAATAATATAATTATTAAACATTTCCTGTTTATTAGGAATATCAGAATTTAATATTTTAGAACCGAAATATGTTGTTTCCGACTGATTTACAAGAATACCGCGTTCTACTGAAATTCCTTTCCATATATTGTTACCTTGTCTGTAATAAGGTGAATTCTAATTATAATCCTATTCTATAAACTGTAAATAACATTGACCATAATTAGATAACATATTCTTATAGTTATTGAGATATTGACCGATTGATGTTGTTGTTCTTAAATCATATGTCTTAATAACTTTAGAATCTTTAATTAATGTTTTGAATTTCTCTATATCATTAATATCTTTTCCTGAATATGTTTCTTCATTAAAGACATCATCATATCTAAATATTGCAAAGAATTCTGGTATATCATTTCCTATATGAAGAGGCGCAAGTATTTTCATATTTTCAGAATAAAGACTATCTGTATTTGTTTCTGCCCCATATTCATACATAGTTTCATATTGATCTTTATAATCATTATAAACCTTATGAGCTTTAAGTGAATTTTCTGGAAGCCCAAATAAATTCTTTATAGGAATATTTTTAAATACTTTCTTTATATCTCTTGGATAATTACCTTCTGATGAAATAGGATATTTTCTAAAATTCTTATTATTTAATACTGGATTAGCTTTAAATGTATCAAGATATAATTTATAATCAGTATCAACTACCAATTTAACATTACCTGACAATTTTGGATTTGCGCGCAACAACATAAATGAATGATGTTCTGTATTAAGTTCATATCCTTTATTATCATAATTTGTAAGATGTTTTTCATTTTCATCATTTGTAATTAATAATTCACCTGTTATCTCATCACCGTCTTTATGCTTAATTGTTAAATTTATACTATCTGATTTTTCTTTTGGATAATCATCATCTAAACTTAATGTAAATATACCTGGTTCAACATTAGATAATAATGTACCATTAGTTAAATTACTCTATTTAACACCATTAATACGTAAATAATTACTAACATCATTATTATTGATTTTAATCTCATATTTATATGTATTACTTATATTTGATGCTGCATATAAAATAGTATTAGAATTCGTATCAGGTGAAAATGCTAAATTATTGAATTTAGCATTATTTATTATTTTACTATTTACAGTTGTAACAATATCATTAAATTGATTATCTTGACTAATTACAGCTTCATTGAATTTATCTTTATTGATATTAATATCAATTTTATTTTTTAAAAATGAAGAGTCTATATTAATAGTTAATAAACCATTCTTTCTATACATCAAATCTGTAATAATACTAGTATCAGGTAAACTAGCATCAAATTCAAGTGTATCTTTATCCTAATAATCATATACAGATGTATTAACACCTATATATCCTGAAAATACAGGATATACACCATATCTAGGAATTTGCACATTTATATTATTATTTAACAATGAATTAATACAGTATTTGGTTTCTATACTATGTCCTTCTTCATCTTGAATAACCTTATAGTTGTAAATTAAACTGGGACTATTTAAAAAATTTATAGATACATTTCTATTTTTTATATCATTAATATCATTAATATCATAATCTAGAGAACTGTCAATATATCCATATTTTGTGATTGATGTATCTAATTCTTTTACGATTGATGTATCTAATACTGGAATTGTTTTTTCATTAACTGTTATAAATGAAACATTTATAGGATAATAATTTTTATTGTTAATATAATATTTTTGATATACTGCTCTATATGATGAATCATATATAATTTTATTTTTTGATATATAATGTTTTTCTGTACCATATGCTGAAGTATCCATTAAATTTATCTATGAAAATGAATATGGTGTACTATAATTAACACTTGAATCATAAAAATCACCTAACTATTTAGCTATAGAAGAACATAAATTGTATCTCTTTTCAAATGCGTCTTTATCTGATGAATCTAATATCTTTTCATTTATAACAGATAAATCTTCTAATGCATCCATACAATAATTATCTATTATAAATGTATCTAAATTAAAATAATTTGAACTATCTATTTGTTTTTTACTTGTATCTATATCTACTGCACCGTTAAAATATATTTTTTCATCAGGAAAATATTTCTTTTTATTTTCTTGTTTATTATATAAGCTAGTATCAACAGATCCGTTAACATAAAATGCATAATAATCCTATTTTGTATCTTTATCTATTTTATATGTAATATTTCTATCTATATTATAACTAGCATATACAGTAGGAGACCAAATATCAACAGGTTTATAATCAATAAATCTAACTTTTATATATTTTGTTTTATATCCTATATATGCATCTTGTTTTACAATTACTTCTTTATATGCACTAACTGACATTAATGATTTAGGATCTGTAAAAGTTGCATCAATTTTAAATTTTACAATATTTCTTTCTTCCATTGTAAAATTATCAGGTATATTAAATACATTTTTATGTATTTTATCCTGCCCATTTTCATCAATACTTGGTTCTATATTTGGCAGTAGCAATTCTTTAGAGTTATTTTTATCAACTATATTTTCAGAATTTTCAATATTATATAGTTTTGGAACTAATCTAAGAACAAATGGATAAGTATTTGTATTACTAATTTTTGTTCGCCATCCATTTGTTGATGAATTTTCTAGTCCTTTAGGTATATAATTTTCGTTTATATGTGATTTATTATCACTCCAATAAATTCTAACAGTTATTTTATAATTTGCCAAAGTAAAATCATTATTTTGTGATTCATTACTATTTCTTGCATTTATAAATATACCTTCATCATATGTGTTTTTTTCATCAGAAGGAAAATAATTATTATATTCATTAGGATTATCATTAAGTGATCCTAATGGTTTTATTTCATTATATCTTATTTTATCTGTATTACAAGAGCTATTAATGCCATAAAAAGGTAAATTTTCAAAATATGCATCTATTTCCATACGTACGGGATATGGGTAATCTACCTTTACATGTTCTTTATCTTTAAACTAAAATGTTGTTGGATCATATACATATCCCAATTTTTCCGTATCCATAATAGGAATAGGATATTCAACATCTTCATAACCATTCAATAAAACAGATGTATTAATAACAACATCTTTTTTATTAGGTGTTAACTTAAATAAATATTTCTTCTATTTTGCCATTTGTATCCTTAAATCAAATTCGTTTCATTATTTATTAAACTAAAAAAGAGATATTACTTTTTGAATTATGTAATATCTCTTTAATTTTATATTATTTTTATATTATTCATCTTCTGATACACTAATATCATAATTAATGTAATTAATACTTGCAATATCACCCAAATATCCTACATTATCAAATTCTTTATCAATAGAATCTACTTTATCCTATAATGATATTGACGTAATAACTTTTTTTCCTGTTGATTCATCTGTATTTTCATATGCAATATTCTTTGCAATATGTTTAAAATACAAACCATTTACAGAATTACTGTTTGGTATTGTATCATCTAAATGTGATGTCACACCAGAGGAACTTAATGTATTATTAATTGCAATAGTTAATGCATCATCATTAACATCTTTAATTAAATCTGCAATTTCATTTGTAGATGAAAGATTATCAGGGAATGATATAATGATAGAATTAGACCAATCAGATCTTAAAGGATTTGATGGATAACCTGCTTCTGATATAGATCTTACTTTTATTTCTACGCGTTCACCTTTCTATATAGGTATATCAATCTGATTAATATTTACTTCTGTAGAATCTGCAACATTTTCTACTACCCACTTATATCCATTACCGTCATTAACTTTTGTTTTCATCTAAGACTATGAAATATTCCAATCAGAAAAAGTACCAGTAACGCTTGACCCTGTATTCTAATCATTATAAGTGAATGTATTTAATAATACTGGTGTATTATCTTCTTTCACATAACGGTAGGCAATATCAAAACCTATAATTTCTTCCTATAATCCTGAATTTCCAATACGTGTTTTCTATACAGGTACAGGGAAGAAACCTCTGATTCTATATTTCGGATTTGTTAATAAAGCACCATTAGATCTTACTTCAGACTAAAAAGCCGATACATTACTTGAATAACTTGACTGAGCATTCTATAACTCTAATGTTTGCGTGTTTATTTGCTCTTGTTTCGCGTTATAATCACTGATGTTAGTAATATTCTATAATTCAGATTTTAGGTCCGCTATGGCCGATTTAAGGCTATCTATCTTTGTCTTATCATCTGCTATAAGTGCAGCAGTATTCTTAATCGTTGTTGTATCAATTGCTGCATTAATCTATGTATTAACCTGAACGACTCTCATATCTGATTCAGATAATGTAGGTGCATTTGGTTTTTGTCCACTCCATGCAGTAACAGTTCTTTCTTTTGCTTCATCTATCATCTTTGCACCCCAGTCAACTACATAATTACTGTAATATTCTGTTAATGACGTTGATGTAACATTACCGTTACTATCTTCATATAAAAGATTATTTGTATCTACTCTTACTGGTGTTGACCATGTATTTGCCTATAAGTTATAGGCTTCAGAAATTCCTTTTATATATATAATATCATATTCATTTGCACCTACTCTTACTGAAATTATTTTACTTCTAAACGGATCTTCATAATAGTTAAGAGTTGCATAAACACCTGGTAAAGCTGCTCCTACAATTCGTTTTAATCTGACTTTACTTGAGTTCTAATTAATTGCAATAATTTCAAAAATAGAATCACTGTATGATAACTAATCACCAATAGATAATATATTATTCTTCCCCTAATCAATACCTTCACTTGAAATAGTAGAATATGTTATACTGTCTAATGTATACCATACATTTCCGTTAATAATATCAGGATCTTGTATAATCTGAAATGTTCCAGATTTTGTATTTCTCACTAATGGTAACTATACAATTTCTTCATCTTCTGAATAAGAAATATTACTATTTGCTAATAATGATTTTAATGAAAGATAATCATATGTTGTTGTAGATATTTGATTATTCCATAATGTTGTTGCTGCATCATCATTAGAATTAAGTATAACTCTAACAACTTTAACTCTATCAGCGTCATCATCAATCTAACCTGTTAAGTCAATATCTACTGTTAAACCAGGAAACATTAAATTTTCAAAAAACCAATTTGTATCTAATTTAAATGTAGATGGATCCTATAAGCCATTTATCTAATCTGGTGTTTTTGGTATTGAACTTAATTTAATTGTTCTTCTTGAACCGTCATTAAGATTAATTGTACCTTTACCGGTTGAAATTGTATTAAGAGATTCTTCAACAGATTTTAATCTATTAACAATAGATGCATAACTTGGTAACTAATATCTTGAATTTGTTCCCTATGTATCTTGATATTCATAAGTAACGAAAGTATCATTTGTTGTTAAGGATCTTTGCATAGCGGATAATAATGAAAGTTCATTAGTTTGCTATGCAATCGTTTTTCGCATATTTTCTGCAAAACTGTTTATATTATTATTTGTACTCATTTCTAATATTATCCGTTATTTTTACTTTCTAATTTTTTTATCCTCTCATTTAAATCTTGAATATATTTTATCATTAATGGTATCAATGATTCATAATTCAAAAATGTAGTATCCTTTTCATTATCATTATTTGGATCACCTGTTCTGTATACTAACTTATCAAATCCGAATCCTTGCAATATATATTGTGGTAATTCTATACTTGGATATACATTATTGTTATATGTATAATAATTAACGTTTATACCATTTATAATGTCATTTATATCTCCTGTATCTGAAGACCATTCTCCTAATGCAGTATCAGCTTGTGTACTTACATTAAAAATAGGTTTATATACTGTAGGTACATTATAAGTATATTCATCATTTAATATTTTAATAGGTGGTGTATAAGTTGAACCTTGATATTCCTCAGTGTTAATAAAATCAGTTAATTGCTTATTAAGTTGAATTTTAATCATATTATTACCATCACTAACACTTGAATCTATTGATGTATTGGTAATAGGTTGAATAATCTTTGTTCGTATATTCTATGAAACTATACCAGATGTCTTTGAACCATTTAAATAACCATCTAATTTAGTTTCTAATTCCTATAATTTCTGTTTATTCTCATCTGTTAATTTAAGTGTTGTCATATATGCATCTTGTATAGCCATTGTTGATTGTACATTCGTATTCATTACATCAATAGCTCTATTAAGATTACTAACAACATCAGAAAAATCAACACTGTTAATAGAAGACATTGTTGTATTATCCTGAATCATTGCATCAGTATTGTCATATACAGATAATGTTTTTATATTAACACGGAATGAATAACTATTACCAAAGAAATTTGCTTTATTTGCACCACCGAATGATTTCTTCTTAATTAAAGACGGTATTTTAGCCTAACCATTCTATACGCTTGATAGTGAATCCAAAAATACAATACCAAACAGATTTATAGCATATGCAGTTTTAGTAGTATCATTCTAATCATAAACACTATAATATAAAAGTATTGCATTAAAACCGAATTCACATGGTTCTGATGTAATATCACAATATTTGTCTCTAAACTATGTTTTCTAATCAATATTTACATCATCATATGAATTAATCTGAATATTTTTATCATTAGTAAATGCTCTACATGCGGACTGTATTTCATTAATATCTTTTACTATTTCATATGCATCATCTAATTTATATGAAGTACCGTTATCATATCTTGGTTTTACATCTGATAAAATTTTTAATGTATCTACATTATTCTTTCTTCCCTGTAAATGCTCTGAATCGCCAGCATTATATGTTTTACCATATATATAATTTGTTTCTGATGAATCCTAAACCTGCTTAAAAAATACAGGTCCATTTCCATAACTTGTTGGTATATTCACATATGTTTCGTTAAACATACCGAATTCTGTACTTAATGAATTACCTGCATCTATTGCACCAAAACACTATACTATTCTGTTTTTATTATCTTTTTCTTTCCAATAAACATCATTACCATTTTGTGTTCGTTTTAAATCCAGTTTAAAACGTTTGACTGGATCTAGTGGTGAATCTTTAATAGTTCTTTTTTCAAAACTTTTTAGCCAATGGAAAAATGCTCGTTCTGAAACAGTATGATATTCTTGATAATTATAGGAATCTTGATTTAGTAATGTACATTCAAGATTCATCATATAATTCTATAAATCAGTTGCAATAGCAATAGATTCTGTTTTTGGATCTTTATTACCAAACATTACAGGTAAATTAAGTAATGCATAATGTGACATTGCAACACCTGTTGCTCTGCTGTTTAAATTTAAACCAATATCTTCATTAGCAGATGGGAAAACATATAAAGTTGCACCATTATCTCTTAATGGTCTTAATAAAGGAGTTCTAATCATTTTCTTAAACTAATAATTTTTATTTTCTTTCAATCATAATATCATCAGCAGAACGAACAGAATAATCCAATACATCCCATGATGATCCAAATTGTTCATCATTACTAATACACTTTAATGTAATTCTATTTAATTCATCTTTTGATATTCGTAAAAATTTCTTTTCTTCTCTTGATAATATAACTCTATAAAATCCTTTTGATTTAGTATCATTAAATCTTAATTTAACAATAGAACCAGGAATTCCTTTTATAGATGAAGTATTTTCATCATTTATAGTAACAGTATTTGCATAATCATAATATGTATAAATAAAACCTTGAGTAATATCATTATATTGATACTATGGTAAATTCATTCTTTTTAACTATAATTTAGTAGCAAATAATAAACTCTAATCAAAAGTGAATGAATTTGAATTATTTACTGACTGATTATTTGTATTATTACTTGCACCATATAATCCAATATATCCTTCATCTTCTGAATAACTCTAACTAAACTGTTTCTTTAAACTATCGACACTATTAATAATCTATTCTAATGTATCTGCTAATGACTAAACAGTACCATTTCCTAATGTAACACCTATAGCACCAGAATTATGTGCATACTTATTCATATCAGGAGATATTTTATCATATGGAACTGTTTTTAATAATCCACCATCATTATAAAGATAACGACCGTTTAATGCATCATGATTTATACCTTCATTATTAGAACCACCTGATCTAATAACTTGTTCTAAACTTTTTATATTTTTTGTTTCAAAATCTTCAACAATAAGTTTTTTAAACTAACCTAAATTAGATTTAACATATGATTTATTATCTGATACATTATCAACATTTTTAGTTATACATTCACTTGATGAATCATATATCTTATCAATATAATCACAAATCTTTGTATTATTATCATTAATAATTTTTGGAAGCTATCCGATCATTGTTCGAATAGATATATCATCTAACTATTCTTTTAAACCATTATTCATATCTTTCTATCAAATAAAGATTTTCATTTACTTATTTATTTAGTAAAAATATAACATATCAAATTAAAGTAATTATAATAATTATAATAAGTA
>ERZ779877.604-NODE-604-length-37534-cov-4.793885_pt1 | contig 37534 bp, 35 predicted proteins | sample MGYA00511556_ERZ779877 | MGnify/ENA primary metagenome ERZ779877 (study PRJEB29588, sample SAMEA2159338) | human gut metagenome | biome: human gut; feature: human-associated habitat; material: faeces | place: Denmark | collected 2008/2010 ...
CAAGGAGATCATCGAGCCGCTGCGCATGCTTTTCAAGGATGAGGTACGCCAGCTCGGACGTGAGCTCGGTCTGCCGGAGTATCTGGTCATGCGTCAGCCCTTCCCCGGCCCCGGTCTCGGCATCCGCGTCATCGGCGCTCTGACCAAGGAAAAGCTCGACATGCTGCGCGAGGCCGACTTCATCTTCCGCGAAGAGATCGCCAAGGCCGGTCTCGAGCGTGAGCTGAGCCAGTATTTCTCGGCGCTGACAAATATGCGCTCCGTCGGCGTCATGGGCGACGGCCGCACTTATGACTATGCGATCGCCCTGCGCGCCGTCAGCACTTCGGACTTTATGACCGCCGATTGGGTGCGCCTGCCCTATGACGTGCTCGACCGCGTCTCCGTGCGCATCGTAAATGAGGTCGCCGGTATCAACCGCGTGCTCTACGACGTGACCTCCAAGCCCCCCGCAACGATAGAATTTGAATGAGTGGACAGACCACCCGCGCTGGCAGTTAAGCCTCTGCGGGTGGTCTTATTATCCGCAAGACATTGCTCATGCTATAATGAGAATATCTTGTGAATTCGGTCGATCCGTGCTATACTGCATTCAGTCCAAGCACGGAGTGAAAATCACAGTTTATAATTTCTACGGCAAGCTCCGGAGGCTGTTAATCAATAAGAAGATGACTCGATAACTCTTTTCTCCATAAGAATTTTAAAAAAATAATGTTAACAAATTCCCTGACAAAGCCTATCGCAAATAGCTATCTATGTACCTGACACAAAATATAGAGGGAGAAACTGATGCAATGAAAATGTGTAAATTCTGCGGAACTGAAAATTCAGATTGTGCTATTGTCTGCTCTTCGTGTGGAGCGAATGAGTTCAAGCACAAGTGTGAAAATTGCGGGACTATATTCGACGAAGGCAATTTTTGTCCCAAATGTGGAGTAAAAGCAGGCACAAAAGCGAAAAAATGTCCTAATTGCGGTACAGAATATTATTCTATTGCTTGCCCTAATTGCGGATATATAAATAACGCCGGCAATTCCTCGGTAATTTATGTCAATACATCTACACAGCCAGTCAAAAAGAGAAAGACTTGGCTTTGGGTTTTGGGTTGGATTTGTATGTTTCCCGTTCCTCTTACTATTCTTATGCTCAGAAATCAGAATCTGAAAAAAAGTATAAAAATAGGTATTATTGTCCTCGCATGGGCTATATATTTAATCTTGGGATTTTCGGGCAATTCGAACAAAGCAACATCAAATCTTGATATTAATAATTCTGGAGCTAATATCGTACCATCTGGAATAAACGACTCCGTACTATCCGATGAGGAAGAGTCCAAAGTCGTTGACGATAAAGTTATAAACGGGTTTTTGAATGAATGCACTTTCGACTATGGAGAAATTGAGCACGGCAATATTAGAACAAAATTTTTTATTCATATAAATGGATGCAGCACAGAATTGCTTGATAGCAACACTGATGAACTGGTTATCAAGGTAAATGGTTACCATGTTGATGGCATAAACGAGGCTAAAGTATTAGAAGCATTTAGAATGATCGCACAAGTAATAAACGGAAGTGAAAATCAAAAGGCGTTAAACGATTTGATTGAAAGCTTGGCTCAACATAATACAGATTTTTATGAGGGTACAATAGGAAATCTGAATTATAGATTTTATGCGTTTGTCGAGCTGTCAAAAAGCATTTCTGAATGCAGGATGGAGATAACTACGACAAAATATAATTAAGCATTAGAAGTGTTGTCTATCTATCGATCTTATGTGTTTGATAAAATCGGCTCCGAATCTTCCCAAGGCCTTATCCGTCGGATAAGGCCTTGGTTTATTCACAATTTCAGTATTATAATTATCTAACGATCTCACGAAAGGACTGTCTGACATGTCAAAAAAGGTTCTTATCATTTCCTCCAGCCTGCGCGGCGGGAGCAATTCCGAGTGCCTTGCCAGGGAGTGCGAGCGCGGCGCAAAGGACGCCGGGCACGATGTGCAGTTCATCTCCCTCAAGGGCAAGGAGCTGAAGTTCTGCATCGGCTGCCTCAGCTGTCAGGAGACCGGAAAGTGCGTCCTCAAGGACGATGCCGCGGACATCATGGCCGCTGTGTATAACGCCGAGGTCATAGTCTTCGCAACGCCGATCTATTACTACGAAATGTGCGGACAGCTTAAAACGCTGCTCGACCGCATGAACCCTCTCTTCCCGTCGGATTACAAATTCCGGGATATCTACATGATCGCGACGGCGGAGGAGGAGGACGAGCCTACCACCTTTGATAAGGCCTATAACGGTCTGCTCGGCTGGGTGGACTGCTTTGAAAAGGCGAGCCTCAAGGGCATCGTCACCGGCGGCGGGATAGGCGGAGCGAACGCCGCGCCCAAGCACGCCGACGTGATGCGCAAAGCATACGAGCTTGGAAATAAACTGTAATATCAGGAGGTCAATAACAATGGCGAAAATAGTACAGACGGCAGGCAGAAATGCACTCGGCGAGTTCGCCCCGGAGTTTGCACATTACAATGACGATGTTCTCTTCGGCGAGAACTGGAACAATCAGGATATCGACGTAAAGACGCGCAGCATCATCACGGTCGTCGCGCTCATGGCGCAGGGCATCACCGATTCTTCCCTCAAGTTCCATCTCCAGAACGCGAAGGCGCACGGCGTCACGCAGAAAGAGATTGCCGCGATCATCACCCACGCGGCGTTTTACGCCGGATGGCCGAAAGGCTGGGCTGTCTTCAACCTCGCGAAAGAGGTATGGGAGCCGGGCGAGGGCGACCTGCCCTATGAGGACGAGGCCATGCGTGCACACGCAAAGTCCATGGTGTTCCCGATCGGTCAGCCCAACACCGCCTTTGCGCAGTACTTCATCGGCAACAGCTATCTTGCTCCCGTCTCTACCTCACAGGTCGGCATCTTCAACGTGACCTTTGAGCCTGGCTGCCGCAACAACTGGCACATCCATCATGCCAAGCAGGGCGGCGGGCAGATCCTCGTCTGCGTCGCAGGCCGCGGATACTATCAGGAAGAGGGCAAGGACGCCGTCGAAATGAAGCCGGGCGACGTGGTCAACATCCCTGCCGGCGTCAAGCACTGGCACGGTGCCGCGCCCGACAGCTGGTTCAGCCATCTCGCAGTTGAAGTCCCCGGCGTCGAGGGCTCCAACGAATGGCTCGAGCCCGTCGGCGACGATGTCTACGGCAAGCTTACCATCAACTGATGGTAAATAAAGCTTTTCAAACGCGCGGGAATATGATATGCTTCCAGTGATATTTCAAATACAGATATACCCTGGAGGTAAATTATGAGTCTTGACAGACGTCCCGATTCCATGGAAAGGATCACCACACCCGAGCAGGCGCAGGCCTTTATCGATGAACAGCTCAAAGAACTGCGCGAGCAGATAGGCGATAAGAAAGTTCTCCTCGCCCTCTCCGGCGGTGTTGATTCCTCCGTCGTTGCAGCGCTGCTCATCAATGCCATCGGCCAGCAGCTCGTCTGCGTCCACGTCAACCACGGTCTCCTGCGCAAGGGCGAGCCCGAGCAGGTCATCGAGGTCTTCCGCAACCAGATGAACGCAAACCTCATCTATGTCGACGCGACCGACCGCTTCCTCGATAAGCTCGCGGGGGTCACCGATCCCGAGCAGAAGCGCAAGATCATCGGCAACGAGTTCATCGAGGTCTTCGCCGAGGAAGCGCGCAAGCTTGACGGCATAGAGTTTCTCGCGCAGGGCACCATCTGGCCCGACATTCTCGAGAGCGAGCGCGGCATCAAGGCGCACCATAATGCGGGCGGTCTCCCGGAGGATATGCAGTTCAAGCTCGTCGAGCCGGTGAAGATCCTCTTCAAGGACGAAGTGCGCATTGTCGGCAAGCAGCTCGGCCTGCCCGACGGCATGGTGTTCCGTCAGCCGTTCCCCGGCCCCGGCCTCGGCGTCCGCTGCCCCGGCGCCATCACGCGCGACCGTCTCGAAGCCGTCCGCGAGTCCGACGCGATCCTCCGCGAGGAGTTTGCAAAGCACGGCCTTGAGGGCAAGGTCTGGCAGTATTTTACCGTCGTGCCCGACTTCAAGTCCACCGGCGTGAAGAACGGCCAGCGCGCTTTCGAGTGGTCGGTCATCATCCGCGCCGTGAACACCACCGACGCCATGAGCGCCACCGTCGAGAACATCCCGTTCGACCTCATGTGCCACCTCGTGCACCGCATCACGCATGAGGTGCCGGGTGTGAACCGCGTCCTGTACGACTTCACTCCGAAGCCCACCGGCACGATAGAATTCGAATAAGCCTAACCGCCGCAGATGCTTTGCGTCTGCGGCGTTGTTTATTCTCACATTTTCGTCATATGTAACATATTCGCGCCGGTTTTTTGGGCAAAAAGCATAAATAACGTGCGGATTTAATTTTCACCGCCGCGCGCATTCTGTGATACTGCCAATTGAATCCAACAGCATTTCTTGATATTATGTGCTCGCATAGAGGGTGATCGGAAAATCCCGCCGTTTCTCTTATGTTGGCCGCGGACGGCTATGTATAATCGCCGTTGGCTGCCGAAAAATAATATGAAAAGACTTTCCCTCTGCGCAGCGTTTCCCACAATTTTTTAAGGAGGTACAGTAATGGACGAAAGAAAAACCGCCCCGGCAACCGAGCAGGAGCTCGCCACCATGGACGCCTATTGGCGCGCCGCGAACTACCTGTCCGCCTGCCAGCTCTATCTGCTGGATGATCCGCTTCTCCAGAAGCCGCTCACCGAGGAGAGCATCAAGAAAAAGATCGTCGGCCACTGGGGCACCGTTCCCGGCCAGAACTTCATTTACACTCACCTCAACCGCGTTATAAAGAAATACGACCTCGATATGATCTACGTCTCCGGTCCGGGCCACGGCGGCAACGCCATGGTCGCGCAGGACTGGCTCGACGGCAGCTATCAGGAGGTCTACCCCAACATCTCCCGCGACAAGGAGGGTATGCAGAAGCTCTTCAAGCAGTTCTCCTTCCCCGGCGGCATCCCGTCCCACGTCGCGCCCGAGACTCCGGGCTCCATCAACGAGGGCGGCGAGCTTGGCTATTCGCTCGCGCACTCTTTCGGTGCTGTCACCGATAACCCCGGCCTGATAGCCGCCTGCGTCGTGGGCGACGGCGAGGCCGAGACCGGCCCGCTTGCCACCTCATGGCACCTCAACAAGTTCATCAACGCCAAGACCGACGGCGCAGTGCTCCCGATCCTGCACCTCAACGGCTATAAGATCGCGAACCCCACGCTCTTCGCCCGCATCTCCCATGAGGAGCTGGAGGACTTCTTCCGCGGCTGCGGCTGGGAGCCGCACTTCGTCGAGGGTAAGGACCCCGCCGTCATGCATCGCCTCATGGCCGACACGCTCGATGAGTGCATCGAGGAGATCCTCGCTTTCCAGAAAGACGCACGCGAGAACGGCAGCCCCGTCCGCCCGCGCTGGCCGATGATCGTCCTGCGCAGCCCCAAGGGCTGGACAGGTCCGGCATATGTCGACGGTCTCAAGGTCGAGGACTACTGGCGCGCACATCAGGTGCCCATCCAGCCCGACTCCCCCGAGCATATCCGCCAGATCGAAGAGTGGCTGAAGTCCTACCGCCCCGAAGAGCTGTTCGATGAAAACGGCGTCCCCGTGCAGGAGCTGCTCGACTTCCCGCCCAAGGGCACGCGCCGCATGGGTGCGAACCCGCACGCCAACGGCGGCCTGCTGCTGAAGGATCTGCGCATGCCGGACTTCCGCGAGTACGGCGTAGACGTCAGCTACCCCGGCGCAGTCGAGGCGCAGGATATGTCCGTGCTCGGCACTTTCGTGCGCGATATCTACAAGCTCAACGAAAAGGAGCGCAGCTTCCGCTCCTTCGGCCCGGACGAGACTACCTCCAACCGTCTCTCCGCGGTCTTTGAGGAGACCGACAGAGCGTGGGACGGCGAAGCCTACGACACCGACGACCATCTCGCCCCCGACGGCAGAGTCATGGACTCCATGCTCTCCGAGCACGTGTGCGAGGGTATGCTCGAGGGCTACCTGCTCACCGGCCGCCACGGCTTTTTCAACAGCTACGAGGCCTTCATCCGCATCGTCGATTCCATGGTCGCGCAGCACGCCAAGTGGCTCAAGGTCTGTAACCAGCTGCCCTGGCGGCAGGACATCGCCTCGCTCAACTACGTGCTCGCCTCGAACGTGTGGCAGCAGGATCACAACGGCTTCACGCACCAGGACCCCGGCTTCCTCGACCACGTGGCGAATAAGAAGGCCGACGTCGTACGCATCTATCTGCCGCCGGACGCAAACTGCCTGCTCAGCTGCTTTGACCACTGCATCCGCTCCAGAAACTATGTCAACGTGATCGTCGCCTCCAAGCACCCGCGTCCCCAGTGGCTGACCATGGAGCAGGCCGTCAAGCACTGCACCCAGGGCATCGGCATCTGGCAGTGGGCGTCCACCGACAAGGGCGAGGAGCCCGATATCGTCATGGCCTGCTGCGGCGATACCCCGACGCTTGAAACTCTCGCCGCCGTCACGATCCTGCGCGAGGCCTTCCCGGAGCTGCGCATCCGCGTCGTCAACGTCGTTGACCTCATGCGTCTGCAGAGCAACGAGCAGCACCCGCACGGCCTGTCTCAGGTCGAGTATGACGCACTCTTCACCAAGGATAAGCCCATCATCTTCGCTTTCCACGGCTATCCCAGCCTGATCCACGAGATGACCTACAAGCGCCACAACAAGAACATCCATGTGCGCGGCTACATCGAGGAAGGCACGATCACCACGCCCTTTGACATGCGCGTGCTCAACCGCCTCGACCGCTTCGATCTGGTCATGTCCGCGGTGTATAACCTGCCGCAGCTCGGCAACCGCGGCGCGTACCTCATCCAGCAGATGAAGGATAAGCTCATTGAGCACAAGCAGTATATCGCGGAGCACGGCCTTGACCTGCCCGAAGTCGCCGAATGGAAATGGAGCGACTAAGCTAATAACCCGCATATAGTTATAGATCCCGGACGGCTGAAACCGTCCGGGATTTGTCTATATGTGAGCAAAAAACACTGTCTTTTTCCAGGCGCATATGTTACAATCGAGACAATACACAAAAACACCGGAGGCAGCCATGAATCAGAGCGATGAAAGAAAGGATAATATTCAGCGCGTCATTGAGACTGCGCTGGATATGTTCATGGAAAACGGCATTGCCGCGACCAGCATGAACCAGATCGCAAGAAAAGTAAACCTCTCTCAGATGTCCCTGTACCGCTACTTCAGCAATAAGGAGGAGCTTATTCTCCGGATATGGAAATACGCGCTGACGGAGTTTTACAGATATTTTTATGAAAGGTACACCGGAGATGAGAATGCATCAACGGGCTACGAGCGCTTTGTGGCCTGCATGAGGGCTTACTATTCCCTGTATGAGGAGTTCCCGAACTGGTATAAATACACGCATGAGATGTTCACCTACCGCTTCAGCCATGACGAAGCCGCCGACCGCGGGATGAGCAGCGTCTTCTGGAGCCATTACGACAAGGAGATCCCGATCCCGGCGCTCAAGGCGCTCAAGGACGGCGTGGAGGACGGCTCCATAAGGAAAGATATCAACATCTATGCCATCTATCAGATCCTTCTCAACGCTTTCACCGGCGTCACTCTGTACGAAAACATCTCATTCGGCGTCGCTCCGGAGGCCATCGTGCATATGACCGCTTCGCTCATATCAAAATATATAAAAAGCGAGCAGTAAGTTTGTTAAAAAATACGAAATCTTTTGTGGATCAGAAATATACAAGGTTTATGTAACTTTTGGTACAGAACTCAGCCGGATGTCTGATAAAATACAGACATCATGTCGCTGCCTGTCGCGTTCTGATATTTTTTTAACGGCAGATGTTAACATGCTTAACATCTGTTAGATGCCCTAACCATCGCAAAGAACGAGGTGTGACAACATATGCAGTGTACAAAAGAAGTGATCTCCATTCTCCCGTTCTGGCAGTCCCTGTCGGAGCAGCAGAAGCAGCAGTTCGAGTCAGGTCTGCTGTACAAGCGCTGCCGCGCCAGGGAGTCCCTCACCTTTTCCGGCGAGAAAAAGGACGGGATGCTGATAGTTCTGCACGGCGTCATCCGGGTCTATATGGTATCCGGCACCGGCAGAGAAGTGACGATCCTCATCATGCGCCCCGGCGATGTGTTCAATATCCTCACCGCCGACCGTGCCCGTCCCGGGGATATAATGCCGCAGCTTCAGGCAATGAGCGACGCCGCCGTCGCTTATATACGCCGCGCAGAGCTTTCGCGTCTGGCATACGGCTGCCCGGCGGCAGCGGAGTATATTATCGAGACGTCCTCCCGCAACGCTCAGGACATTCTGAATAACGTCAACGAGTATTTCTTCTGTCCGCTGCGCGCGAAGATCGCCGGGTTCCTGCTGAAGATTTCCGTGCAGCAGAACGGCGACTGCGCCCTTATCACCCATGAGGACATCGCAAACCATCTCGGCACGACCAGAGAGGTCATCAGCCGCGAGATAAACTACCTGCGGCACACGGGGCTCATCAAGTCCGGCCGCGGCAGGATCACCCTGCTCGACCGGGCGGGGCTGAGAACTCTCGCAGGACGCTCAGACGAGGAGTGACCATCCTGTATCCCCCCTGCATTTATTCTGTACATTTCATTGCACCGCAATGAAAACACATAAAATCAAATTTTGGGAGGAATAGTCATGTATTACAGCAACGGCAACTACGAAGCATTCGCGCGCCCCGAGAAGCCCGAAGGAATTGAAAAGAAGCACGCCGTGATAATCGGCGGCGGCCTTGCCGGTCTTTCGGCTGCCTGCTTCCTCGTCCGCGACGCCCAGATGCCCGGCGAGAACATCACCGTCATGGAGGATATGCCCGTAGCCGGTGGCGCCTGCGACGGTATCCTGAACATCGACAAGGGCTTCATCATCCGTGGCGGCCGCGAGATGGAGAACCACTTTGAATGCCTTTGGGATTTGTTCAGAAGCATCCCCTCTATCGAGACGGAGGGCGTGTCCGTTCTGGATGAATACTACTGGCTCAACAAGCATGACCCCAACTATTCTCTCTGCCGTGTGACCGAGAAGCGCGGCAAGGACGCCCATACCGACGGCGAGTTCGGCCTGTCCGACGCTGCCTGCATGGAGATAATGAAGCTCTTCTTTATGAAAGACGAAGACCTTTACGGCAAGGCCATCAACGAGATATGGACCGACGAGGTGTTCAACTCCAACTTCTGGACCTACTGGCGCACAATGTTTGCTTTCAAGGATGAGCACAGCGCGCTCGAAGTCAAGAAGTACGTCCACCGCTTCATCCACCATATCGGCGGTCTGCCCACGCTCAAGGCGCTGAAGTTCACGAAGTACAACCAGTATGAGTCCATGATCCTCCCGATGATAAAGTACCTGCGCGGTCACGGTGTGAAGTTCATGTTCAGCACCACCGGCACCAATGTTATTTTCGACATCAACCATGCCCGCAAGGTCGCCACAAAGATAGAGTATCTTGAAAAGGGCGAGCCTAAGTCCATGGACATCGATGAGAACACCCTCGTGTTCTTCACCAACGGCTCCAACTGCTCCAACGCCACCATCGGCGATCATCACACCGCCCCCGGCTTTGATACCTCCGTCGGCGACAGCTGGAAGATGTGGCAGAACATCGCCCGTCAGGATCCCAGCTTCGGCCATCCGGATGAGTTCCTCAAGGATCCCGAGCTCACCCAGTGGGAGTCCGCAACGCTCACTACGCTCGATGAAGAGATCATCCCCTACATGGAGGCCATCTGCAAGCGCGACGTCAGAAGCGGCAAGGTAGCGACCGGCGGCATCGTCACAGCGCGTGACTCCGGCTGGCTTATGAGCTGGACTGTCAACCGTCAGCCGCACTTCAAGGTGCAGCCCAAGGATCAGTGCGTCGTCTGGATATACGGCCTGTACACCAGCCGCATGGGCGACTATGTCAAGAAGCGCATGCGCGACTGCACCGGCGAAGAGATCGCTCGCGAGTGGCTGTACCATATCGGCGTGCCCGTGGAGCGCATCGACGAGCTGGCCGCAAAGAGCTGCAACTGCGTGCCTGTTATGATGCCCAGAGTCACCACCTACTTCATCTGCCGCAAAAAGGGCGACCGCCCCGACGTCGTCCCCAACGGCGTTGTCAACTTCGCTTTCCTCGGCAACCACGCCGAGACCTTCCGCGACACCGTGTTCACCACCGAGTACTCCGTGCGTACCGCGATGGAAGCCGTCTACACGCTCTGCCATGTCGACCGCGGCGTGCCCGAGGTGTTCAACTCCGTCTATGACGTGCGCGTCCTCATGCAGAGCACGAAGAAGCTTATGGACGGCCGCCGTCTGACCGACATGAAGCTGCCGCTTCCCAAGTTCATCACAAAGCCCGTCATCCGCGCGATACTCAAGAAGGTCGACAAGACCGAAATCGGCACGCTCCTGCGCCGCTACGACATGGTCGACTTCGACCTCTAAAGTCCTCCCGCCGGTTTCCCCGGTTTAATTTCCATTACCCTCGCATAAAAAATGGGTGCAGCCCTCCGAGCCGGCGGTCTGCACCCGTTTTTTAATTGTGAGCAGGACGCTTTAATCTTTACAGTCAGGAACATTATTCCTTTATTGTTCGTCTAAAGCATAAAAGCATTTATAGTAACGGATGCTGTCTGATATTAAAAAGGAGGTTCGATTCACATGAGCAAGAAGAAAACACTGACAGCCGTTTTTGTGATCCTGATCTGCATCCTTATCGGCGGCGTTTTGCTGCGGCAGTACAAGCGCGCCAACACCACGGAGTGCATCTTAAAGGGGACGATCACCAGCATTGAGGATAATGTTTTCACGGTCGTGCCCGACACTTCAAATCTGAACGCCATGGGGCCGACATACCTCACGCATGCGGATTCCCTATCGTTCCGCCCGAACGGCAAAACCAAGGTATACGGCAGGTATGGCATGACTGAGGTCGACATCAGCGAGCTGCACGTCGGCGATTATGTCCAGGTCCGGTTCCACGCCCCGATCCATGGTGAATATGACGGCCGTGTTTTTACGATGGACGAGATCAAGTACCAGATCAAAAGTACATAAACAAACACCGGTCGTGCCGCGAAACGCAGCACGACCGTTGTAATTTATCTATCAATTGGTCGGATTTAATTATTCTGTTCTCTCGTCGCCCCAGAAGAACAGCGCGACCGTGCCGGGACCGGTGTGCGCGCCGATGGTGGTGCCGACGTGGTTTATCTCGACCTTGCCGTTGAGCTTCGGGAAGCGCGCCTCGACGAGGTCTGCAACCGCTCTCGCATCGTCATAGCAGGCGGAGTTTGAGATATAGCACTTTCCGCTGTAGTCAAGGCCGTCCTGCGCGTGTTCTTCCATGCGCGCGACGATCTCCTTGATGACCTTCTTCTTGGTGCGGATCTTGCTGCGCGGGATGAGGTGGCCGCCGTTATCCATGTTGAGCAGGGGGCAAATTTCAAGCAGGCCGCCGAATACTGCCGCCGCCTTGGAGATGCGCCCGCCGCGGACGTAGCTGGAAAGGTCGGTGGAGAAGAACCAGTGGTGCAGGTACAGTCTGTTCTCCTCTATCCATGCGGTGAGCTCCTCCGCGGTGAGACCCTCGTCGCGCTTGGTCGCGGCGGTGTCCATCAGCAGGCCGTAACCGGAGGACGCGCCGAGAGAATCGACGATGTAGACCTTCCTGTCGGGGAAGCGCTCCTGCACGATGAGCGCGGCGTTGCGCGCGGAGTTGATGGTGCCGGATATACCGGAGGACAGGCAGACATGCACGATGTCCAGCCCTTTCTCAAGAAACTGCGTGAAGTAGGTCACGTACTCGGATATGTTGACCTGCGAGGTGCGCGTGTCCGCGCCCTTTGCCATTCTTGCGTAGAACTCCTCAAAGGACATGCTCACGCCGAGGTCGTCCATGTATTCATGACCGTCTATCGCGTAATGAAAGCAGACATAATGAATGTCGCGCTCCTCGAAATGCTCCTTCGTGAGGTCAGCCGTGGAGCAGCAGCTAAGAATATAATCAGCCATTGTTGTTCTCCTTCCTCTATACCGCCGCCGGGTGCAAGACGGTATATTACTTTATTACATCATACCGTCAAAGCTTCTTTGGCGCAAGCTACGCTTTCTCCGCCCGGCTCTACACCTGTGTGCCGTGCCTTAAACGCAGGTAGAGCGCCCCGCGGGACGCTCTACCGACAGTAGAATCATTCTTTTTTTCTGTGCAGTCTCGGCAGCGTGCCGGGTTTGATGCGGATATTGCAGCTCAAAAACACGATTATCAGCGCCGGGATCGCGATCAGGAACAGCTGCCACGGCTTCTGCGGCAGCAGCACATACAGCAGGAAGAAAATACTCAGCACGAATGCCGCTATCACGAATTGCAGATACTTCGTCCGCTTGAATACGCACAGCAGCACCATGTACGTCAGCAGCGACACTGTCAGCGCCACGGCGAACACCGGCCACCACAGCGTACCCAGCAGCCACAGCACCACAAACGCTGTCAGCGACATCGTCCATATCCCGAGGATCGCTATTGCGATGATTATATCCACGCTGTACTTCGGCGCTTCCTCCTCGGGCTTCTCCTCTTTCGGCGGCTCCCAACCGTCGTGCGAGGACAGGAGATAATCCACCGTCACGCCGAACAGCTCCGCCATCTCACTGAGCACGTATGCGTCCGGTATCGCCTCGCCGCGCTCCCATTTCGATACGGACTTATCGGAATAGTTGAGCTTCGCGCCGAGCTCGGCCTGGGTCATCCCTGCCTTTGTCCGCTGGTTTATGATATTGCTTGCGGTGACAAGCTTAAGTTCTGTAAGCTCTATCATTGCTTCTCCTGTTCCAAGCTCCGGCCTGCCGCTGCGGTCGCGCTCTGGCAGCAGGAGCTTTCTTATTTATAGCTGAGTTGGGGCTTATAAAACTCAAAGATAACGCCGTCGCGTCCCTTTTCGTTCTTCGGCTCGTGAGAGGTCCAGCCGATGTTCATCGCGCCGAGCGCCATGGACAGGCGCACCGGGAACGGCCTGCGGCCTATGCGGTAGGCAATGAACTGCGGGCGGGAGATGAAGTTCATCAAGCAGTTGCCGAGGATGAATGCCGCGGGCTTGCTGACCTCGCCCTTGTAGTTCTTCGGCGGCTGCGCGAGCTGGCCGCGGACAAGGTCCTTCGCGTGGAAGCGGAACCAACCCATTATCATGGGGTTGAAGCTCTCGACGCACACCTCGCCTCTGTAATCCGACAGGAGCGCGTAAGTCTTTCTGCACAGCTCAAGGTTGCGCCGTCCGTTCTTCAGCTCGACTATCAGCGGGCCGCGCCCTTTTATCACATCGAGCACCTCGGAGAACAGCGGGATGCGGTTGTTCGTGCCGCACAGCCCGAGCGCGCGCAGCTCGTCATAGCTCTTCTCGTCGACGCGGGCGTGTACCCCGCAGACGCGGTCGAGCGTATCGTCATGGAAGACGACGACCTGACCGTCGCGACTCAGCTGCACGTCAAGCTCAATGCCGTAGCCTGCTTTTGCGGCAAGCCTGAACGCTTCGAGCGAATTTTCCGGCACGCTCATGTCGCGGCTGTGCAGCCCGCGATGCGCGAAGTTGCGTCCCATGAACGGAGCCTTCTGCCGCTTTGTCGCCCTGCCCGGTGCGAGCAGGAACAGCGGCACCGCCGCCGCGGCCGTAACGAGGCCGATCTTCCCAATGTTTTCGGATAAGCATTTCTTCATAGCAATAAACACCTCGCTTGAATTATTTCGGTACTCCCGACACGCCGGTTCAGTCTCCGGAATCCAGTGCCTCGATACCGACAACGTTTGCGACTTTCTTTGCCTTGATGTTCTTGACAAGGCTGATAAATACGATTGCGCTGAGCGTGGTCATAACGCAGGCGTATATGGGCAGCGCTCTCCATGCGCCGGTCATGTCGAACAGGAAGCCGAGCAGGATAGGCGTCACGGTCTGGGCGGACATGCTCGCCGTGTAGTAGTACCCGGTGAACTTGCCGATCTTCTTCGACGAGCACAGCTCGACGACCATCGGGAACGAGCAGTTATGCACCAGCGCCATGCCGAAGCCCTTGATCGCCCACACCGCGTAGAGCGCCACGGGGAACGCGTATTCGCCGTGCGCGCCGACGGCGACGCCGGTCGGCGTCACAAATGACATGAACACCAGCGCGACGAAAGTGATGAGCAGGCCGCAGGAGATAGTCCACTTGCGGCCGATCTTCTCTGCGATGCCGCCGGCGATTGCAAAGCCGATGACCGAAGCCAAGCCGCCCGCGATGGTGAGCACCATCGTGGCGCTCGATGCGGAGTTGAGGTAATAGATAACGTAGTTGCCGATGTATGTGCCTATTGCGTTATCGGACATGAACCACAGGAATTCCGCGCCGAGTATCGCGAGCAGCATACGCTTGTTGGCCTTGGACATGGGCTTGTCGTCGTCGATCGGGGTCTCGACCGCGGCGAGGCGCTCTCCCTCGGCCATCTCGTCCTTCATTTCTTCGGCGATCTTGTTTTCCTTTATCGTGAAGAACAGCACCATCGCCGAAATGACCATCAGCACCGACGCGATGATGAACGGCAGCTCGATTATCCAGACTTTTCTTGCCTCGTCAGCGGCGTTGATATAGTCGCTGAGCTTGAGGAAGATGCCAAGCACCGTAGCGAACGCTCCGCCGAGGTAGCCCATGATGTTTATGATGCCGTTTGCCTTGGCGCGCAGGGGCTTGGGCGTGATATCCGGCATGAGCGCGACCGCGGGATTACGGTACATCATCATAAATATCAGCACTATCGCCATCATCGCGACCATACCGGCAATGTTGTTGTAGTGGAAGAACAGCGGGATGAACGGGAAGGCCAGCGCCGCGACGGCAGTGCCGGTGAGGATATAGGGCATGCGCTTTCCGATAGGCGTCTTCGTCCTGTCGGAGAGGTTGCCGAATATCGGCAGCAGGATAAGCGCGGCGAGGTTATCGCAGGCCATGATTATGCCGACCAGCCACTGGACGTTGAGGATCTTCGCAGGGTCGCCTGCCTTGAGCTCCGCCGAGGAGATACCGTACATTCTTCTTGCGAAGATGTCCGTCAAAAAGGTCGGGCACCAGGAGTCATACACCTGCCAGAGCAGCAGGATGCCGAAGAAGGCGAAGCCTATCAGGAATGTTCTCCTGTAATTGAGCTTCAGCGGTGAATCGTTAGCGGTCTTGTTCATAACACACCTCAGGCAAATTTTTTATCGTGTGCCCGCCTGCTCATTCGCATTCGGGCATAAGCTCCTTGGATATTACGGAGAGCATATTGTCGAACTTCTCGACGTCCTCCGCGCTGAAGCGCTCCTTTATGCGCTCCATGACGGTCATCTCATAGCTGCTGAGCAGCCCCGCATAGTTATAGAACTTCTCCGAGAGCACGAGGTGATACTCGCGCCTGTCGACCGCGGAGTTCTGGCGTTCAAGATAGCCCTTGCGTATAAGGCTGTTGACCTTATATGTAGCGTTCGACTGCGAGATATTCAGAAAGTCCGCGAACTGGCCGACCGTCGGCTCATCCAGCATCTTTATGACCTCCAGCGAAAACGCCTCCATCGCGGAAAGCGAGCCTTCTCTCTCTCGCACAAGCTCAAAAATCCTGCGGTAAAAATTGAGCTTGAACTTATCATATACTTCAACAAAATTCTTTTCAAGCATAGCAGCGCCCTCCGAAATCTTAAATGTATTCTATACCAAATTGCCGCGTTTGTAAATTGAGATAATTAAAATTTTAGAACAAAAAGCACCCTGCCGCCGCGCGTAATGCACATCGGCAGGGGGTTTGTCTGGTTTTTATTCGGCGGCGCTGTCCTCGCTCTCGGAGATGCATTTTTCCTCGCAGTCTCTCTGTGCCTGTATCAGGATGTTCATTGCTTTCTCCGCGGCACGCATCGAGGAGAAGCCTTTGAAAGCCTTGATTTACCGCTATTTCCTCCCGGCTAATTTCCCCGGGCTTGTGCCGAAGCTCTCTCGGAAGGCCCGGTGGAACGCGGAGTAATCCGCAAAGCCGCTCTCGGAAGCCGCCTTGCCCGCGCTCACGCCCTCGCGGATGAGCCGCGCGGCGTTCATGAGCCGCTTCTGCCGTATATACGCATGCACCGTGCTGCCGGTCTGCGCCTTGAACAGGCGCATGAAATGATAGCGGCTGAGAAACACCCGCTCTGCAAGCGCATCCACGGTCAGCTCCTTGCGGAAGTTCTCGTTTATGTATGAGAGCGCCTGCTGTATCTTCGCATCGTACCCGGACTGACCGGCGCGCGGCTCCTCGGCTTCGGCGAGCCGGTTTATCTGTATGAGCAGCTGGATGATGAGCGTCTCGCGCAGAGTCTGCGCGCCGAAAAGCTCATCCCCTGCGGCGCGCTCATAGGCCGCGATCGCCGCTTTGAGCGATTCTATCTGCTCCGCGTTCGGCGTGAGCAGATGGCGCGAGCGCTTATTGGCAAGCTCGAAGCTGTCAAACAGCCCCGCGCCCGGCATGCTGCGCTCGAAGTGCCCGCGGTCAAGGTAGATTATTATCCTCTCATAGGGTACGCTCTTGTCGATCTCGGCCTTGTGTATCGTGTGGTGCCCGACGAGCAATACATCCCACGGGTGCAGCTCGTAGCTGCTGCTCTCGACGCGATAATCCACCTTGCCGGAGATAAGGATGATGAGCTTATCGAACTCATGGAAATGGAAGTCGAGCTCCTGTCCGGCAGTGTCCCTGAGATGGAAATAATGATAGCTCTCGCGCAGATATCCGGCTCTGTTTATAGCAGTTTCCACAGCACTCACCTCTGATAAATATTATACAGCACTTTTTGCAATGTTTCAAGCACACAGCACAATTTACTTTGCAAATCGAGCGAATATAATATAACACATAATTTTGTAAAGGGGCGTCAGCCATGAACAACTCAGAATCCTTCTTCAAGCGCTATTGGTTCATAATCTCCATGCTCGTCGGCATCGTCGCCGGCTGCATCGTCGGCGCGGTATGGCCGGGAGCGACCGCTCTTGAGCCGCTGGGCACGGTGTTCATAAACATGATGTTCTGCGTCGTGGTGCCGATGGTGTTCTGCTCCATCTCCTCCGCCATTGCGAACATGGGCAGCGCGAAGCGCGCGGGCAAAGTGCTCGGCGTCACCGTCGCGGTGTTCGCCGTCACGGCTGCGATCGCGGCACTGCTGATGTACATAGTCGTGCGCATATTCCCGCTGGTTCAGGGCACATACGTTGTCACTGAGGGCGAGGTCGGCTCGACGCTCGGCGTGGCCGATATGATAATCAACTTCTTCACCAAGCCCGACTTTACGGAGCTTCTCAGCCGCAGGGCTATCCTGCCCCTGATCGTCGCGGCGATAATCTTCGGCTTCGGCATACAGATGGCCGGCGGCCCCGCGACCAAGACCGCGCAGCTGCTTGAGGACATCACCAACTGCATCATGAAGACCGTCAAGATCATCACCTACTATGCGCCCATCGGCTTCTTCGGCTTCTTCGCATACCTCGTCGCAAGCTACGGCCCCTCCCTCATCGGTGACTACAGCCGCACCCTTATCATCTACTACATCATGTGCTTTGTATATATGCTTGTCTCCTCTCCGATATACGCCCGCTTCGGCGGCGGCAAGGGAGCTGCCAAGGTCATGTTCAAGCACCTGTTCGCCCCGGCCATGACGGCCTTCGGTACCTGCTCCTCCGTTGCGACCATCCCGACCAACATGGAAGCTGCCGACGACACCGGCATCTCCAGCGACGTGCGCGACATCGTTCTGCCTATGGGTGCGACGATGCACATGGACGGCTCCGCGATGAGCGCGATAGTCAAGGTCGCGTTCCTGTTCGGCATCTTCGGTCAGGACTTCGGCACATGGGAAGCAATACTCGCGATAATCGTTGCGGTGTTCTCCTCGGTCGCGATGTCCGGCATTCCCGGCGGCGGCGGTACGGGCGAGCTCGTTGTCTGCTCCATCTTCTTCCCGGATCAGCTGGCCATCGCCTACCCGATAGCCATCGCTCTCGGCAACCTCGTCGATCCTCCCGCCACGATGGTGAACGCAGCAGGTGACTACGTCGTCTCCTTCATCGTCTCCCGCTACGTCGACGGCAAGGATTGGCTCCAGAAGCAGCTGCACAAGGATACCGTCTCCGCGGAATAAACGTACAGCATATAAAATGACCGGACTCAGCTTTTGCTGAGCCCGGTCATTTTATATGCCCGCGTCAATCGTCGCGGCCTATGCGTTCAAGCTCGGTGTCCTTTTTCCACAGGTAGCTCAGCCTCAGTTCCTCGCCGCGGCTGATGCGGCGGAAATTCTCCGTGTGCTTTATGAAGACCGGCACAAAGGGGATCGCAAGGATCGCAGCACCCGCCCAATTGCCGGTCGTCGTGCCATAGTACACAGGCCAAATCACCGACATGGAAACGGTCGAGATGGCGATATAGTTCGACACGAAGCCTATCAGCACAGCGATGGCGAGCATCAGCAGAAAGACCTTGGCGCTGTGCGCAAGCACCACGCCGCCGAGACAGGCAAAGCCCTTGCCGCCGCGAAAGCCCAGAAACACCGGGAACATGTGCCCGACGACACAGGACACGCCGGTTATCTGCCACGCGTATTCCAGCTCCGGCAGGAGCACCGCGCCGAGCTTGCATGCGGCCGTGGCCTTGAGTATATCAAACAGCGCGACGAATATGCCCGCGGCCTTGCCCGCCATGATGACGGTGTTCGACGCCCCGGCGTTGCAGGAACCGGAGGTGCTCACATCGTAGCCCTTCTTGCGTCCGATAAGGTAGGACGGGCTTATGCAGCCGATGAGATAGCCCATAAGCACACACAGCAGCAGACGCCATAGACTGAATGTCATTTCAATTCACTCTCCCAAAACAAAGCGTTCTATCCCGCGCGCGACTCCGGCTTCGGCATTCGAGACCGCCACCCAGTCGGCAGCGGCGCGCAGCTCCTCAATGGCGTTCTCCATCGCAACGCCGATGCCCGCAAAGCGGATCATGTCTGCATCGTTGCGGTCATCGCCGAAGGCAAGGACCTCCTCAGGTCTGATGTCCAGCCGCCTGCACAGCGCGGCGAGTCCCTGACCTTTGGTTGCGGCGGAGCTGTTGACTTCGATATTGAAGGGCACGGACGTCGTGAACGCCATGCTGGGGAACATGCCCGGCAGCTCCTCAAGCTGGCGCGCCCGCTCCTGCATATCGGTGAAATAGAACTGAAGCTTCTGAACGCTCCCGCCCTTCTGGCGCAGAAACTCCTTCAGCTCCGGCACGCTCCTGCGCAGCGTGAGGACAAGCTCCAGGATGCCGGGGTCGGGTACGAAGTCCCGTGCGCGCGCCAGCATACCGGCGGACATATAGCCCCAGCCGTCCTGATAGCAGTCATAGGGAATGCCCAGCCCGTCCTCATAGCGCAGGAGACTGAGCGCCTCCTCAAGCGGTATCTCCGCGCGCGCGACGGCTTTATCCTCCAGCGCGTCATAGACGAACGCACCGTTTGCCGTGACATAGTAGCGGATAAACGGCAGTTCGCGTATCTGCTGCGGGACGCCGCCTACTATCCGCCCTGTCGCCGGGACTATGACGACGCCCTTTGCGGCGGCCTCTTCCAGCGCCCTTATATTGTCCGGGGGGATATTCTTCTTCGGGTCAAGGAAAGTCCCGTCAAGATCAAATGCGATAAGCTTTATGCCCATTATATACTCAGCCTCGTTTCTATAACTATTATCCACTATTCCGAAGCTTTTGGCAAGTGCTTTTTATAGATATAGCAAGTCCACCGCATCGTGTTCGACGCGGTGGGCTTGTTCGTTATTCTTCGGTTTTCTCCGGTTCTTTTCCGCTGCGGTAATCATCAAAGAACCTGCGGAAGATGTCCAGCAGCTCCTTGTTCTTGCCGTGCAGCCCTGTCTCTTTATTATAGTAGGCGCAGACATCGTCTATATCCGGCAGATAGGGCAGCGGGAAAATGTCGATATTCTTGAGGTAATCCGCCTGAAGCTCAGGGGCGAGCATGTCCCAGAAGATGCGCGCGTAGACAAGCACGCCAAGGCCGGAGTTTGCGAGCTGGAAAGCGTTCTCGACATTCGTCAGCTCGCACACAAAGCATGGGTTTATATCATAATACTTGAGGTAACTGTTGAGTGCCCTGCCTCCCGAGGACTGGCGCGGTATCTTTATAAACGGTGCCTTCTCAAACCACGTGAGGTCCGCGCACTCGGAAAAGCGCGCTTTTATCTCGTCGTACTGATCCCCGGCAAGCTCACGCATTATCTGCTTCGGCACGACCAGCACCTGCTCCTTCTTGCAGAGGGTCACCGTGTCATAGTTATCGGGCGCGCCGTTTATCGAGCCGATGACGAGGTCGACCCCGTCGTATATGATCGACTTGTGCAGCACCTCCGGCGACTCCTCGCTGACCTTGACATAGGTATCCGGGTGCTCCTTGAGGTATTCCGGCAGGACATACGGCAGGATTGCGCGGGCGATGGTGTGCTCAATGCCGACATGGATGAAATGCGAGCCGCTGAAGCTGTGGCTGGAGCTCTCCTCATACTGCTGCTTGAGCTGGAGGATCTCCTTTGCGGTCTGCAAAAACTGCTTCCCGTCCGGCGTGAGGCTGAGCGGACGGCTGCGCACAAACAGCGTCGTCCCCAGTTCCTCTTCCAGCTTCGCTATCTGCTTTGACAGCGACTGCTGCGAAATGAACAGATGTTTCGCGGCTGTAGAAAAGCTTTTCTCGTCGGCCACGGCGGTGAAACTTTTCAGCAATGAAAAATCCATTATAAATAAACGCTCCGCTTTTTCATTGTATGGGGCCTCAGCAGGCGAAAAATGCGTCCGCCGTTTTACCCGCATACATTGTTGAGTATAGCACCTTGTCTTATCGCTGTCAAAGCTTTTTAGCGGACAGTCCTGTTTTGATTTTCACATTATATTATATGCACAAAGCTGCCGGACTTTCGGGCTTGTTTATGGGTCAATACAGGAAAGTGTAAATTTACTCTTGCAAAATTAAACTTTCGGTTGTATTATAAATGCAGAAAGGGAGTAATTCAGAAACCTGTCCAAAATTGCAGCTTCCCTTTTGTTGATTTTTAGGAGGTACCAGTATGAAAAAAGTTATTGCACTTTTGCTTGCACTTGTTATGGTATTTGCGCTGTGCGCCTGCGGCAGCTCCAGCTCCGCTCCGGCTTCTTCCGACAGCAGCGCAAAGAAGGAAGCGCTCACCTTCACCACCGGCGGTGAAGCGGGCACCTATTATGCTTTCGGCAGCGTGCTTGCCCAGTACGTTTCCAATAACAGCAACCTGAGTGTCACCGCTATCACCGGCAATGGCTCCAAGGCAAACGTCGAAGACCTCGACGCCGGCGATGTACAGCTCGGCTTCTGCCCGTCCGACGTTCCAGGTGCCCTGGGCGCTTCGGCAGAGCTTCCGCGCTATGGGCTCGGGCCCATGACGATTGCTTCCGGCGTGTGCGGTCTGGCGCTCAAAAAGGATTTAGAGCAGGACGACGGCACGGTCCGCCATCAGTACACGACCGGCTTCCCCGCGCCCGGCATGCTCGCCTGCTCGTTTGACCCCGACCTTATTTTCTCGGTCGGCAAGGCAATCGGCAGAGAGATGCAGGAATACGGCGTGGCGTTCTGCCTTGCCCCCGGCTGCGCCTTGCAGCGCACGCCGTTTGACGCGGTGTCGCAGGAGTCGTGGTCGGAAGACCCGGTGCTGACCGGTCTGTGCGCGCTGTTTTTCTGCAAGGGCGTGCAGACGCACGGCGCGGCAATTCTGCGCACAGGTACCCTGCCGCGCAGTCTGGACATTCGCCTGTCTTCGCTGCGCGATATCTACGCGCTCCCGTTTGAAATTGCCGCGCGCGCGTGCAAGGCAGCGCTGCTGCCGGACTCTATCGTCAACGGGGAAGCCCTCGGTGAGGACTGCGACCTCATCCGGTCTTTGATCATCGACTGGAAATTCAGCGGCATGTTCCTCTCGGACGGCGAACGCTACACGCAGGAGCCGGACCGCGTGACGCTGGAGCGCTCCGCGCTTCGCATCGTGCGCGTGCTGACGCAGAAGTAACACAAACGAAAAACGCCCCGAACCTGTCTGTCACGGCAGCTTCGGGGCGTTTTGTATCTTCTACATCGTTTTACATATCGAGCGCGGTCAGATCGTCGACGGTTTCGCGGCGGACGGCAAGGGTGGGCTTGCCGCCTTTGAGCATGACGACCGGCGGGCGCGGAATGCGGTTATAGTTGGACGCCATGGAGTAGTTGTATGCGCCCGTGGTGCAGACGGCAATCAAATCGCCGCGCTTCGGCTCCGGCAGCAGCACATCCGGCTGGATGATATCGCCGCTTTCACAGCAGCGGCCGACGAGGTCAAAAGTCTCCGTTTTCTTCGGAGCCATAACGTCGAGCACGGTATAATTCGAGCCGTAGAGAGCGTAGCGCGGGTTATCGGTCATGCCGCCGTCGACCGCGACGTAGCTCTTGTATCCCGGTATGCGCTTGACGGAGCTGACGGTATAAAGCGTCATGCCCGCGTCGGCGACAATGCTGCGCCCCGGCTCCATGAGGATGACCGGCATTGGGTATGAGAGCTTCCGGGCAAGCGCCTTGATGTGCTCCCCGAGAGCCCTGATCCTTGCGGGGATATCGATGTGCTTGTCGCTTTCGAGATAGCGCACGCCGTAGCCGCCGCCGAGGTTCAGCTCATCCAGCGTCACGCCGAGGCTGTCCCGCACCTCCGCCATAAAGGCGAGCATTATATCCACCGTGCGCTCATAGACGTCCTCATCAAAAACCTGTGAGCCGACATGGCAGTGCAGCCCGCACAGTTCGAGATTTTCCTGCCGCAGGGCTTCGCTCACAAATTCCTTGGCCTGCCCGGTCTCGATCGCGACGCCAAACTTGGAGTCGACCTTGCCGGTGCTCACGGCGTCATAGGTGTGCGGGTCTATGCCGGGGGTGACGCGCAGCAGCACCCTCTGACGGATGCCTGCGCTGCCCGCTTCGCGGTTCAGAGCGTGCAGCTCCTCCACGTTGTCTACGACGAAGCAGCCCACACCCGATGCGACGGCATAGCTTATTTCACTGTCGGTCTTGCTGCTGCCGTGGAAATACAGTCTATCCATGGGGAAGCCGGCCTTCAGCGCCGTGCGTATTTCACCCGCGGACACAACATCGGCACTCAGCCCTTCCTCGGCGACTATCTCATACATGCGCTTGAAGGACGCCGCCTTGCTCGCGTAGAGCACCTTGCCGCGCTCCCCGAAAGCGTCCTTAAACGCATGGAGGTACATGCGGCAATTGTCCCTGATGCGCCCCTCGTCCATGAGATACAGCGGGGTGCCGTATTTTTCCGCTAATTTTGCCGTATCATGACCGGCGAAGCAAAGCGCGCCGCCGGAGTTTCTGCTGATGTTTCCGCTGAGCATAGAGCAACACTTCCTTTTTATGCGTGTCATTTTAGCATTCCGCATTTACGGTGTCAATTACCTAAATTTAATGAGCGCCGAAAAATTTCGGCGCTCATTTTATCATCTGTTCTGCTTTTTCTGCTCGGCCTTCAGTTCGGCTATTTCCTCCTGAAGCTCCTCATTCTGCTTCTGGAGAGCGTCGAGCTTCCTGTTCACTGCGTTAAGCTGCTTTTTAAGCTCACCGGCGACGATGCCCTTATAGAATCTGTACTTTCCGGCAAGGCTGATAACGCTCGTCGCAAGCACCACGCCGCCCGCGACGGTCGCGGCCTTCTTCGCGTCGATGTTCTTTATCGCCTGCATCGCGGCGCGGCCGGCTATCCCCTTCGGGGCGGCAAGGCTCAGGGCATTGGTCTTCTCCTGCTTTGCCCGATGCGGCAGCAGCGCGGTATGCTTTGATCTTTTTCTCATGATGCTTCCCCTTTCACCGTTTATAAAAGCATTATAGCGACTGTCTGTTGTCTTTGCAACTATAAAAATAAGACAGAGCCATGCTCCGTCTTATTTTTATGCTTATTCTTTTCAGCCCGCGGCGGTCTCTTCCGCAGAGGGTTCGTCCATAGTGATGCCGAACTCGTCGGTGACGACCTCTTCATCGACCGTCTCTTCCGGAGCGGTGGAGATGAACTCGGTCATATATGCGTCCTCGCCGAGCCCAGCCATCAGGGCGGGGATGTTGATGATAAGCCCGTCCTTGTCATAAGGCAGCTTGATGGAGTAGGTATAGCTCTCCTCGCTGCCGCCCTTTTCCTGAGTGACGACAAGATCCATGGAGAAGTTTGCGCCGATGCAGGTGGATGCGCCGCGCTCCTTGTCATAGAGCTTCGCGATGCGCTCGCCGCCGACATAGACCTCGACCTTATACGGCGTGTCATAGGTCGTGCCGTTATATTCGAGCTTCTTGTTGTCGATATACACGGTGTGGCCGCGGCCGAGGAAGTACATCAGCACTGCCAGCGCCACGAAGAAAACAACGGTAATGATCCTTATAAGGAGGGTTTTTGTCTTGTTCATTTCTTCTCCTCCTCAAGCTGTTCCCGAGCTAACTGCTGGCCGAGCTGGCTCTTCTGCTTGCGCTTCTTCGTCTCATACATGATGAGCGCGACGGTGATGACCGCATAGGACACGAACACGCGGAAGTATTCGCCGATCATCGAGTCACCCGTTATCTTCGCACCGGCAGATGGCGCGACGATGAACATCGTATGGAACAGGATGACGCCGAGGAACACGTTGCCGATCGAGGCCTTGTCAACGGATGCGCCGCCGACGAGCAGAGCCGCGATGCAGAACATGCCGATCTGCGAATGCGAGGAGTAGGTGGCGATGTTGCCCATGTTCTGCAGGTAGATTATCATGCCGAAGCCGGAGAACACGGTGGACATGACGATGGAGATTATTCTCGTGCGCTCGACCTTGATGCCGGCGTCACGCGCGACCTCCATGTCCTGACCGACTGCGCGCATATCCTGACCGAGCTTGGTCTTTCTGAACCAGACGATGAACAGGCAGAACAGCGCAATGATGATAAAGGTGAGCACGGGGATCTTGACGCCGCCGATGTTCACGGCAAGCAGGTTATCCACGCACTGGCGCATATTGAGGAGGCTGACGGTGTTTCTGATGCCGTAGCCGCGGGGCAGCTTGAGCGAGAAGTGCTTGATAGGGATGATGGATCCCATCATGTACAGCACGATCAGCTGATACACGCCGTTTATGAAGAAGCTGATGATATAGCTGGTTATCATTTCTCTGCCCTTGGACATGTTGAGGAGCTTTCCGCAGAGCATGCCGAGGAGGACCGAGAACGGCACGGAGAGGATCATCGCCAGTACAACGCCGGGGATGCCCCACACCTGCCAGTCAGCCACGAAAATCAGCGCGATCTCACCGGCCATTGCGCCGAGGGTCATACCGAAGTTCAGACCCATACCGGCCATTATCGGGAAGAGCAGGCAGAGGATGAGGAAGATGTTTCTGCCCATACGGGTGACGATCTCGTTTATAAGGTAGCCTACGGAGAAGCCGGATATCGGGATGCAGATGATGCAGATGAGCACGAACATGAGCGGCACGGAGTTGTTCTGCACAAAGCCCAGAACTCTCTTACCGAAAGGGACGGCCTCTTTGCTTACGTTTTTATTTTTCATTTCGAGCCCTCCGTTTTTCTGGTAAGAGCGTAGAGGATCATACCGTTGGAGATGATGATACGGATGACCTCGCTCATGTCCATGTGGATCATGGAGTTCATTACGGTCGGCGTCATGGTGACGATGCCCTGGAACAGAAAAGTACCGATGATGACATTCGCGATGGACGCCTTGTTGACCGATGCGCCGCCGATAAGGATGGCGGAGACGGCGGGCAGCGCCATGTAGAAAGGCGCGGTGTAGATCTGGATGAAGCCGAAGCCCTGCTCATAGACGAGGATGCCGACGGCGGCAAGCCATGTGCTCATAATAACAGAGAGCATACGCATCTTGTCGACATTGACGCCTGCGGCCTTAGCGAAGGTCGGGTTCGAGCCGACGGCGGTCATTGCGGTGCCGGTCTTGGTGTGGAGGAAAGCCCACATCAGGAAAGCCAGCAGCGCGAAGAACAGCAGAGTGCCGGTCGGGATGGAGAGGTTGCCGATGTTGATCTGCAGGAAGTTTGCAAGCACCTTGTCATAGAAGCCCTCGAGGGAAATCGTGGTCCTCAGGCCCTTGCCGGCAAAGCCCCAGACCATTGTCGGGCTTTTATACGGCAGCAGCAGCCACATCATGCACATGAAAGAGACGGACGAGAAGCCGACGTAAGTCGCGATCATCATCTCGCCGCCCTTGATCTTATTGAGCAGCCAGCCGTAGCCTGCGCCGAGGATCAGGGCAAAGGGAGTGGCAATGACAATGGCCATGACAAAGCTCATGGCTCCGGTGAAGCCGAACTCTATAGAGAGCGTCGCGCCGAGAAGACCGGAGATAATGCCGAGGGGCAGGCCGAAGTTGAGGCCGCAGCCGGAGTGGATCATCGGTACCATCGCGAGCACGAGGATCGCGTTCCAGCTGAAGCGGTTAACGGTGTTGGTGATCTGGGTCGCAAAGTCCGCGCCGACAAAGGGAGCGGCAATAAACAGGAGCAGGAGGAAGCATGCGATGATGAGTCTCGGCAGGCCGAAGGAGTTGACAGCAGCTTTGAGCCTGTCCATGAATGTGGCGTTCTCGCCGGATAATTGTCTGTTCATCCTTCCACCTCACTTTACCTGACTGACCATGAGCATGCCGAAGTCCTCGGAGGAATCCGACGCGGGGAGTATGCCCGCGATGCGGCCGCCGGACACAATGGCGATACGGTCGCACACCTGACGCAGCTCCTCAAGCTCGGAGGAGATCATGACGACGGTGACGCCGGACTCACGGTTGAATTTCTTGAGCGCTTCGAGCACCAGCGACTTTGCGCCGACGTCGATACCGCGCGTAGGCTCGGAAACGAAGAGGAACTTCGGTTCAAGAGCGAAAGCCTTGGCAAGGCAGATCTTCTGCTGGTTGCCGCCGGAGAGCTCGCGCGCCTTCTGCTTGGAGCCGGTGCACTTGATCATAAGCTCTTCTATGTACTTATCGGTGACTTCGCTGATGGCCTTTTCGTCTCTCCACTTGATAAGCCCGCCGAGGAGCTTCTTGAGGAACTTATTCTGCACCTGCATTGCGGGGAAGGCGACGTTCCATTCAAGCGTTTCATCGAGCAGCAGGCCGACGCCGCGCCTATCCTCAGATACGAAAGCGATGTTCGCATCAAGGCAGCTGCGCGGGCTGTTGAGGGGAATGGGCTTGCCCTCGAACTCGACGGTGCCGCCGGCTTCATACAGACCCATGACGCCGTTGGGGATGCCGAGCTTGCCCTGACCGGCAAGGCCGCCGATGCCGAGGATCTCGCCCTCCTTGATGTCAAGGTCGACGTTGCGGACTATTTCACCGGGCATATCGACCCAGAGCTTGCGTATGCTCATGATGGTCTTTGCATCCGGCAGGGTCCTTATATCATTATTGGCGGCGCTGCTTACATTGCGGCCGACCATCCATTTCGTGATATCGGAGACGTTGGTGTCCTTCGCGGGGACGTTCTTGACAACGTAGCCGTCGCGCATGACAACAACGGTATCGCACACGGACAGGATCTCATGCAGTCTGTGCGTGATGAAGATAACGGCGATGCCCTTTTCGGACATGCTTCTTATGGAATCGAGCAGAGCTTCCGCTTCCTTTTCGGTGAGGACGGCGGTAGGCTCGTCAAGGATGAGGAGCTTGAGATTGTCCTTTGAAAGCTCGCGGGCGATCTCGGTAAACTGCTTGTGACCGACGGGCATATCGTTTATGACCATGCTGCGGTCAATGGAAAAGCCCATCTTGTCTATCGCGGCCGCGGCACGGCCGTTCATCTCATTATAATCAAGGGTGTCCAGACGTTCGCCGAACACCTGAGAAAGCACATTTGTTTTCTTGGGTTCTCTGTTGAGAAGGATATTCTCGGTCGCGGTAAAGCCGGGGATCAGCGAGAACTCCTGATGCACCATGCCGATACCGGCGGCAAGCGCGTCAAAGGGCGTGTTGAAGGTGACCTTCTCACCGTTGATGAGAATGTCTCCGCCGTATCCGCCTGTTTCTCTGATGACGTCCATACCGAAGAGTATCTTCATCAGCGTGCTCTTACCGGCGCCGTTCTCACCGCAGAGGCCGAGCACCTCGCCGGGCATGAGCGTGAGGTTGATATCCGTCAGAACCTGGTTGCCGAAGAAGTCCTTCTTGATATTCTTCATCTCCAGCAATGGAGCATTGGCATTTATCATATCTTTCAAATCCTAACTTAACCGGGAGATCACAGAAGCAGCGCCGCTTCCGCTGAGCGCTCCCGTCATTTTACGCAGAGGGACTGCCGATCCGCTGTCGGAACAAAAAAACGAAACGTCGGGGGAGGATTTTTCCTCCCCCTTTGTTATAGGCTTATGCTTTATTACTTGATGGTGAAGTACTTCTCGGGGACCTCAACAGAGGTGGCGCCCATGTAGTGGCCGGGATTGCCCATTATGTAGGTATCCTGGTAGACAAGGAAGGTGTTCTCAGCCTTGACGCCGGTCTCGGCATTGGTGTAGTTGGAGCCGTTCCAAGCAGCACCGGGTGAGAAGACCTCGTAGGCCTTTGCGATATCGTCGATGTCGCAGAGCTCGCTCTCGCCGTTGATGACGTTCAGAGCATGCTGAGCAAGACCGGCGGAAACAGTGTAGCCGTAGGAAAATGCCCAGGTGCCGAAGCGGTCAGCGCCGCCCTTCTCGCAGATAGCCTCTTCGACCTTTGCGAGGATCTTTGCGTAGTCGCCTGCCTCAGCGGTCAGGTCGATGCCCAGAGCGCCGGGGTAGCCCATGGTGGGAGAGGGCAGGTCAGCCTCGATGAAGTAGCCGCCGTACTCGAGCAGCTGCTTGAGCAGAGGCTCGGTGTGAGCGTCATTGGTGCAGAAGTAAGCAGCCTTCTGGCCATACTTCTCGACCCACTCAGGAACCTTCTCAAGGATGTAAGCCTGTGCGCCTGCAACGCCGACGTCAGAGGTGGGGTCGGGAGCAGTCTCAAGGACGAACTTCATGCCGAACTCCTCGCATGCAGCCTGCATGATGGCAACACGGCGGCTCATGGTCTCGTAAGACATATGGCGCGGGAAGGAGATGTGAACGAAGGTGTCGCAGCCCAGCTCGTGAGCGGTGCGGATGATCAGGTAGCCGCGGGAGACGAAGTCATTGTTGGTGACCAGGTCGGCAGCGGAGCCGATCTCGGGCAGGTCCTCGTGAGACTCACCTGCGATGCAGAGGATGTCAGGACGGCTTTCCTTGATGCGGCGGAAAGCTTCGGTGGTGCCGGGAACAGCCTGGTTAACGATGATGGCCTTCATGTCGGGGTCATCGGAGAGGTTAACGATGGTCTGGATGGTGGTCTCGAGCTCTTCAGTGAAGTTGTCGGGGTAGATGGCCAGCTTGACCATATCCTCGCCGTACATTGCCTGGAAAGCCTCGGCACCGCGGCGGTCGTCCTCGGACTGAGAGACGGAACCGGTGACTATGCCGATGTGGACATTGCCGGTGGAAGCAGTGTCGTCAGCTGCGGTGTCATCAGCCTTTGCAGTATCGGCTGCGGGAGCAGTGGTCGCATTGTCGGAAGCAGACTCGCCGCATGCGCACAGAGCGAATACCATGCAGAGAGCCATGAGCAGTGCGATAAATTTCTTCATGTTTGTCCTCCTTAAAATTTTTATACCCGACGCCGAATGCCTCCGTCCGGCCGCGCAGAAAAGCTAAGACCCATTACACTTTGAAACAAAGTGTAAAAAACAGGGCCCTGTTTTTTCGCGCGGGCCTTTTGTCGTTCATTTGCCGCCATGAGTATAATTTTAACACATTATACATTTTTTCTGTATTCGTGTCAATACAGCAATTTGGCAATTGGCTAAAGTTTCCGGCAAAAAAATCACGGCGCGAGGCGGTTAAAACTGTATATATCCGACATATATGGTTCGCTGCGGTCGCCGAGCGCCCAGTCTATAACGCCCATGCCGAGCGCGTCGAAGGATATGCGCTCATGCTGGTCATACACGCAGCCGACTATCGTGACGTCGTTTCCGGTCAGCACCATTTCCCTTATCGGCGCACGGTCCATGCCGACAAAGGGGCTTTCAAACAGATAAAACTGCGTACCGAGCTGCGCGGTCTTCAGGCATTCTTCCCTGCTGAGCGTGTATTCCGTCTCCTGCCAGTCGCTCCCCGCGTCAAGGGAGAGAACGCAGGGCACGGTGATGCCGAAGTCCTCCTTGCAGTATATGGCCGCGTGCATCGCGGGATACGCGCCGAGGCTCGAGCCGCAGATCATAACGTCATGCGCGAACACTCCGCACTCCGCCGCCGTGCGGTCGAGCTCATCCACTGCGAGCTTCGTTTTCTCCTCCACATAATCAAGGCCGTTCGTGTAGAGAAACAGCGCTATCGTATTCGGCGCAGGGTTCATTATATAATAGTAGAGAAAGTCCTCGTATATCTGCGCATCGCGTCCACCGGGGAAGTATATGAAAAAGCGCGTGTCCGCATTGCACTGCTCCGGCAGCACGACATAGCCCGCCTCGCAGGCATAGACCTCTTTCCAGTACGAGTTCGTAAAGCGGTTCTCCTCGCTGAACATCGGCGCGGCAGACTCATCCCGGCTCCATCCGAGCACCCTTTCGCAGCGCCATTCGAGCACACGGCTGTCGCCATAGTCCTCGAGCCGCTGCCATATCCCGCAGGCCTGCTCATAGTCCCCTGCGCAGGCGCAGTCAAGCGCCTTCCGGTACAGCTTCTCTCTTGCTGAATCCAGTCCCGTGTCCGCGCCGGGGTATCCGTCAAGGGACTCAAACAGCTCCAGCGCGCCGAGCAGCTCCCCGTCGTCCATCAGCTGCCGCGCCTCAAGGCTTCGGCAGGCAAGCTCAAGGTTGCGCGCATCCTTATAATCACCAAGCTCCGTGAACATCCGACGCGCGGTCTCATAGTCCCCCGCCTGCTGGGCACGGCGCGCATAGGCATAGTTCTGCTCAAGGACAAGCTCCCTGCCGGCATTATTGCCGCTCCCCGCGCCGGGCACGAGCGAGCCATAGCGGAAATACCCCAATATTCCGACAGCCGCCGCGGCTGCAAGCAGCACTGCGGCGGCGATGATATACCATCTGTGTTTTGTCTTCATTCCGGGCGCGCTCCAAATACGTAAGGTATGCTTCGTATTATCCCACAAATCACCCGGCAATGCAAACATATCATGTCGAAGCGTTTTCTGTTCCCTTACTTCGCGTATATCTGCCCGACTATCCAGTTGGACAGACGGCGCGGGAACAGCTTTGCGATCGCGGCCGCGCCCTTGTAGGCAAAGCCCATTGCGACGAGCGGACGCGAGTTCTTCTTCAGCGCGTACTTTGCGACGAAGCTCCCGGCGTATTCTGGCGTCATGCCGGTGCGCTCGTCATGCTCCATGACGGCGACGGAGCGCTCGATGCGCCCGGCGTAGACATCGTCCCCGGCGGCGGATTTGTGCCGTGCATCGGTAAAGCCCGAGGCGATATCGCCCGGCATTATCGCGCAGACGCTTATCCCGAAAGGCCGCACCTCATTCTGGAGCGCGAGGACATAGGCAATTATCGCCGCCTTGCTGACCGAGTACCAGAGCTGGAACGGTATCGGCACTATGCCGGCGATGGAGCTCATGCACACTATCCTGCCGCCGCCCTGAGCGCGCATATGCGGCAGCACCGCGCGCGTGACGTTATCCGTGCCGAAGACGTTCAGCTCGAGCTGCGCGTGAGAGTCCCGGCTCTCCGTCAGCTCCGCCGCACCGGATATGCCGAAACCGGCGTTGTTGACGAGGATATCGATTCTCCCCTCGCGCGCGGCGATCTCGTCTATGACACGGCGCACCTGCGCCTCATCCGTGACGTCCGCGCTCATATGTATGATGCCGTCGGACGGGATAGCGCGCCGGGATATCTCATAAACGGTGCAGCCCGCCGCCTTGAGCGAAGCCGCCGTGCAGCGGCCTATGCCGCCGCTGCCGCCTGTGACTACAGCGATCTTGTTCATGTTTATCTGCATCTCCGTTTCCGTAAACTAAAATTACCTGATAGTTAAAATTTTTTAACTATCAGGTACAATATAGCGTGCCGACAGAAATATGTCAAGCACTGTGTTCGGCAGCGAATATCTCAAGCTTGCCCCGCGCGATACTGAGCGCCGTGTCCATGTCGGAGTCCCCGTACAGATAGGGCTGCATGCTCTCGATGAATATCCGCTCCATCCCGGCGCTCTCCTGAGTGTACACCGGCGCGCCGTCAATAAGAGCCATTACCGTCTGTCCCAGCTCCGGGAGCTCATAGGAATCCAATACCGCATTGAGCGCCGCGGCATTGCTTGGATAGCATATGCGCCGCCGGTCAAAGTCCTTCAGCTGCTGCCCCTCCATGAGCAGCAGGCGCAGGAAGCTCCACGCATTCTCCTTATCCGGGCAGGTCTCGGGGATCATATAGCAGCCGCGCGGATCGCAGACAAGGCTTGTGAAGTCATCCCCGCCGTCGCGCCCGTCGAGCAGGCGCAGCGCGCGCCCGGACTCCATGGCGCGATTCAGATAGTCCGGCTGAAGGTCTGTGTACGTCAGCTCCGGGGTTTCCGTCTCTTCGGTATTGACCTCCGCGGGTCTTGCCGAGCACATTTCAAGCAGCGCGCGGACACCGTCCGACTCAAGCGCAGCCGTCCCGCGCGCGAATATGCCGGGCGTCATGCAGCGCAGCAGCTCCGTCTTTGTCATCCAGCCGTTAAACAGCGGCTCGGTGCAGCCGATAGAATCCAGATACGCCTTACACTCCGCAAGCCTGAGCGCGCCCGGCTTATCGCGCAGCGCGCCGTCTGATACGAAGGTGCAGATTGAAAAGCCGCTCCATATCTCGCCGAGCCGTCCATTGCGTTCTATCCCCGGCAGCAGCCCCGACACGAAGCTTTCGCGCGAAAGCTCCGGGTCGGCATCAAGGAACGGGTAGAGGTCGGTGAAACCGGCGGCGGTATCGATCGAGTACCCGTCGGCAACGATGAGGTCTATCCCCTCCCCGGTCGAAACGTCGCGCAGCAGGCGCGCAAGCCCCTCCTCATCCGCGCCGTAGTCAAGGCATTCGACGCGGTGGTCGGGCGATATCTGCATGTACTGTGTCTTCAACGCTGCCAGCATTCCGGACGCCCGGCCGTAAAAGGCGATGTTCACCGTGCACCTGTTGTCTATCGTCCACTCCCGCGTCAGGCACACAAGCTCCCCGGAGTTTTCCGATGGGAGAGTATCAGCCTTTTCGGGAACTAAAAGATAAGTGTTCCCATCAAGGCTGAGGACTTCCCTATACTGCGCCTGCACGCTGTAGAGTTCGTCCAGCTCCGCAGTGCGCTCCGCGGTGAAGTCGCTGCCTATGCTCAAGAGCGTCCCGCCCATGCACATGAGCGCTTCACCGGCAGCGCTGCGGCACACCGCACTCGGCGCGCGCAGGTCTATATCGCAGTCGATGGGGATGAGTTTCCCCGCCGCGTCGTATCTATTGAGCTTTGACCTGTGGCTGTCGGTATCGATAGTCTGAAAGACCGCCTCGCCGCCTATCAGCAGCGGCGGGCAGAACTCGACGCGCTCGCGCGTGAAGATCTCAAGCTCCTCACCAGAAGCGGAATAGCGCCGGATATTGTGCACCCCGCGCAGCCAGAAGCCGCCGTCGGGCAGGGCAAGGATGCTGCGCGCCTCGTCCCCCGCATCGATGCTCACGGGGTAAGTCCCGGTCAAGCTGCCGTCAGGCAGATAGGCGCTCACCGTGTACTGTACTGTGCCGTCCGCTTCCTCGCTGCACAGCAGGAGAAAGCGCCCCGCGGCGCAGTCAAGGGAGATGGGGCTGCCTGTTCCCGGCAGCGCCGTCACTGCGGCTTCGCCGATGCGCAGTCCGCCGTCAAGCGTATAGTCCATGCGCGCAAGGCAGGGCGTGCCGTCCCTGACGCCGCATAAAAAGATGTGCTCCCCGTCCGCCGCAGCTGCGCTTATCGTGCCGTCAAGGCCGAACGGATAGCGGCTCACCGCCTCGGTGCGCCAGTAATATGTCTCCTCCGGGCTTTCAGGCTCCGCGTTTTCTTCTCCGCAGGCACACAGCGTCAGGAGCATGGACAGCACAAGCATGAGCGTCAGCAGCTTTTTCATGGCAGTCTCTCCGATCATGTTATTCTATAATAATGACGTGTTCCGATGTAAAAAGTTTCATTATAAAAAGGCATGCTGCGCGGGCAGTATGCCTTTTTTGATATTATTCTGCTTTATTCTTCGCGGCTTTCTTTTTCCTTACCACGAAGAACGCAGCGGCTTGCGGCAGTATGCGATAAGCCCCGGCATCAGCAAGAACACCGTGATAAGGCTGCACACTATGCTCTTCGACAGCACAAGGCCGAGGTCATAGCCGAGGCGGAACTGCATCAGCATCAGCGCGACAAGCCCCGCGATGGTCGTGAGGCTGGAGGAGGATATCTCTACGATGGACTTTGCAAGCGCCTCGATGAGCGCGTCATACTCGGTCGGGAATCGCTCGGTCTCGTCCCCGTCGAAGGACACCGTCAGCAGCGCCGCGGAGCTTACGAAGTGCGCCGTGGAATCGTCAAAGGTGACGCCGGTCACATGCGGCAGCTCCGCTATCTCATCGGCCACAGCCTTCGCCCGGTCGTAGGTCGTGTTCGCGCGCATATCGCCCTGTCAAGCGGCGTGTCCATGAAGTCCTTTATCTCTCCGGCAAACTGTGCGTTTATTTCAGACAGCCGCCCCGCGCCGCGCACGAACGGATCGATGCGCCGTTTCTTTGCGCCGATCACGCGCCACGCGCCATCAGGGAACGCTTCCCTGTCGGTGACTATTTCATGCAGCGCACAGTAGCCGCGCCACAGTTTGGCTGTCTCCGCGTCGGACATGAGCTTTTCTATAACGGTCTCCTCCGTCAGATAAAGCTCCTCCGCGCTCAGCACGCCCTTTTTTATTGCCTGCCCCAGAAGCTCCGAGAGCATCTGCATCGCGTATCTGTCCTCGTCGGAAACGTATATGCGCGACATTTCGAGCGCATCATGCGCAAAGCGGTATGCCATATCCGCGCCGGTAAATGAAAGCTCCGTCTCGCCGTGCTCGTTTACCGCGACGCAGAGATCATCGTAATACTCCTGAAGCTCCGGTGAAGTCCTGCCGGTATAGGCGGCGAGGTTCCCGAGCGTGTATTCGAGCCTGTCCGCCGAAAGGCGCGGGCTGTCGTTATCCGCGACGGGGTAGATGTGATAATCCGTCACCGCGTCCGGGGCTATATTGTATTTATCGAGCAGGCGCGTTATGCCCTCGGAGCCGCGTATCAGTTCTCCGGTGCGCCCCTCGGTGTGCTCCTGCGCCATATAGTCGCCGTACAGAAAGTCCACCGTGTGGGCGAACACCGGCGTCGCGATATCGTGGAACAGCCCCGCGAGCGTCTGCGCCATGCTTCCGGTGAAGTGCCAGATGATGAGCGCCGCGCCCACGCTGTGCCGGTACCGCGAATATTTCGGCAGACCTCGAAAGCGGGGGAAGGAGGTATATTCACAGCCGCAGTTCATGCCGACGTGCTTTAGCCGCTGCATCTCTGGCAGGGCGCAGAACTCATCGAGCCACGCCGGACGCTCCGCGCTGTACAGCACGGGGCTGGTTTCCGTCTCCGTCATGCCTTTTCCAGTATCGCCCTGATCTCCGCGAGGTCGGAGGCAAAATATATCCCGCGCTGCTTCTCGGTGGTCGAAAGCCCCATATCTATCATGTGCTCCAGCAGTACCTTGAGCCCGTCATAGTAGCCGTTCAAGTTATATAGTACGCACGGCGCCTTGAGCATCTCCAGCGCGGAGCAGGACATCACCTCGGAAATCTCCTCAAGCGTACCCGTCCCGCCGGGGAAGGCGATGAACGCATCGCCCAGCTCTATCATTTTCGTCTTGCGCTCCGGCATATCCTTTGTCACGATAAGGCGGGTTATCGCGTCATACTCAAAGCCCGCGTCGATGAAGAACTGCGGCTCGACGCCTGTCACCTCGCCGCCCGCCATGAGCACGCTCTCCGCAAGCTCGCCCATGAGCCCGGCCTTGGAGCCGCCGTATACAAGGGCGTTGCCGCTCTCGCCTATCCATGTACCGAGCTCACGCACCGCACTTTTGAGCGCGGGGTCGTTTCCTTCGTTTGCGCCGAGATACACTGTGATGTTCATTCTTCGTCCTCCATGAGCAACAATTCTATAGTAGGGACATACCGGCATTTCTCCATGTCGACTCTGCCGTCAGGCAGGAAGCTCACCCGCTCCTCCTCAAGCAGAATACGTCGGAAGTCCGCGTGCCCGCCGCCGGCGATTTCGCCGCTGTCCTTCACGACGCGCTGCCACGGTATATCATCCGGGCAGCAGCGCATCGCCCAGCCGACCTGCCGCGCCGCGCGGGGCGCGCCCAGCAAATATGCCAGCTGCGAATAGCTGGCGCAGGCGCCTGCCGGAATTTGCCGGACGAGGGAGTAGACACGCTGAAAAAAGGATGGCTGTTTCATAAGTCCTCCTGTTCGGATGCTCACAACGCTTTTTCTGCCTTGCGGCGGTGATGCTCGCCGTAGAGATACCGGTAATCCTGCCGGAGAATGTTTTTGATGAACGGAATGGCAAGGATGATATCGGTTGCCAGCCACGCTGCAGGATCTGCCGCGCAGAGCGCATAGAAGGCAAGGGAGGGTGCGGACGCGCTCACAACGCCTCCTGCAATGGCTGCCGGGAGCGTAGAGCTGACCGCGATTCTTGCTACCAGCTCCGCCGCGCCGCCTGCCAGAGTGAACTGCGATCTGCCGATGCCCTGATCGCAGTTGCGCATCAGGAAAATGCCGCCCAGCAGCAGATACATCGCGTAGTCGACGTATAAAAACGCATTGCCGTAGCGGATGGTTTCCGGCGTCACCTTGTCGGCGCTGAGGAAAACGTGGAAATAGGTATCGCCGATCGTCATCAGAAGACCTGCGCCTGCACTGAGTGCGGCGAGAAGCGCCATGATGATGGAAGCCTGTATAGCGCCGCGGCGGATGCGCTCGTGCTTGCCCGCGCCGAGATTCTGCGCAGTGAAGCTGGTCAGTGCCGTGCCGAAGGCGTTGAGCGGCGTCATGGTCAGCATGTGGAGCTTGTTTGCTGCACCGAAGCCGTTTTGCGCGGCATTTGAAACAATAAGACCTGCCTGCATGTCAAACTGGACGACGACGCTTTGCATCGTGATAATACCGACAGAAAGGACCGAAAACTGAAGCCCCAGCGGAACGCCCTGTGCGATGTGCTGGGAAAGGTCGCTTTTCGTGATGGCGAAGTCCTCCCGGTGAAGCCGCAGCTC
>ERZ779877.613-NODE-613-length-37251-cov-48.111598_pt1 | contig 37251 bp, 60 predicted proteins | sample MGYA00511556_ERZ779877 | MGnify/ENA primary metagenome ERZ779877 (study PRJEB29588, sample SAMEA2159338) | human gut metagenome | biome: human gut; feature: human-associated habitat; material: faeces | place: Denmark | collected 2008/2010 ...
GCGGGGACGACACCAAACGTGAAACACGAGTCGAAGTCGTGGGCGGAGCCGTCCGCGTAGACGCACCAGGCGTCGCCAGAGAATTTCCGCGAGGAAAGCCACCAGAAAGCTGCCGAGCCGTCATATGTCTTTATTCGGCTATTCCTTCCCGTGAATATAGGGCATGTGAAGCCCTCGTCCACACCGTGGTTGTCGCCGCAGCCTACCATGGTCAACGTGGGGGCGAACACTTTCCGTGTTATATCCTCAGCGCCGCTGCCGTTATATAGCGGGATCGTGCTGGGGATAATCAGCTCCTTAAGCTCGTCGGGGTAGCTGTCGTATATTTCGGTCATGCGTTTGTCCAGGTCGGAATCGGCGTACTCCGCGCTGTCGCCAAACCAGCACCGGCTGTGTATCTCTTTGCGAATAAACGCGGCTACGCCTGCGCCGAAGAAGCCCAGGGTGTAGTCCGCCAGCTCGTAGGTTCCGTCCTCGCGGCGCTCGGGGATTTTGATGTTGGTTCCGAATGGTAGTTCTCCTAATTTCATTTTTTATGTCCTCCCTATGATCTGTTTTTAACTCATTTGCTCCACTTGTCTGGCGTTGAGCTTGCCGCGCTCGATCAGTTTGTATATTTCGTGCCTGTCGATGCCCAGCCGCTCCCTTGTCTCATGCGTTGTCAGCCACTCGCCGTCCACTTCGACGATCCACTTCTTTTGTATACGCGGCGGCTCGCTTTTCCCGTCCGGCAAAAACAGCGGGCAGGCGCGGATGACGTAGGACTGTATAATTGTTGTGTAGTTTTTGCCGTGGTAATAGTCGCTGCCCTTCAGCGTTGTCTCCCTTGCCTCCCAGCCCTCAACGGGTTCGGGGTCGGCGCGGCGAGACCAGCTGCAGCCCATGCCCGGCGCGTTGGTCGCCCTCCGGCAACGCCAGCACAGGGTTTGTCCGGTTATGCACGCTTCCATATCTTTCTCCTTTTGCGTGGCGCGAAGGCAAAGCCTGTCATTATTCCGATCACAAACATAGGCACTCCCCAGCTAAAAAATGCTCCCCACATATCAATTGTCCTTTCCAGTTGCAACGTATAAATTGATGTAGTTGTTGTTGGCGTCCATGCACAGCAGGGACGCATCGAGCAGGGCGGCTACCGTTCTGTCGCAGACGGCGGGAAGAATATCCCCCCTCCTGAAGTCTCCGATCAGCGCCCCGTCCGGCGAGTGGTACAGCCGTACCCGCTGTGTTTTCAGCAGGGCGATCATGGGTAAAAGCTCCCTTACTTGCATATGTAGTCACTCCTCCACTTACGGTATCTCAGCTTTTCCTCGTCCCAATCCGGGTATTTGGCCATGAGGTAAGCCCGGAGGGCCTTTCTGATCTCCGGCCTGCGTTCTGAATTGTCGTAATCCCTGTGGCATTCAGGGCACAGGGTAACAACATTTTCCTCCACTCCCTTGCCATTATGGGAGCGAGGGATGAAATGCGCGTCAGGGTTGCCGGGCCTGCCGCACAGGACGCAGCAATGATGATCCCTCTCCCATACCCACCGTTTGACTTTGAGAGGTATTTCGCATGCTTTGGTGCGCTTGCTTTTCATGGCTTTTTTTACGAGCAATAGCTTTCCAGCACCGTCAATCTGTAGCTGCCGTCATTATCCGGTGTGTCGTCAATCTGTACCGATTGGAGGATTATAAAAGCGGGGACAACACCATTCGAGACCGAGGGGCTGCCGTAGTAGTTGGCGGAGCCGTCCGTGTAGACGTACCAGGCGCGGTCAGAGGAGTACTGTGAGAAAAGCCACCAGTAGGCAGCCGAGCCGTTAAAGGTCTTTTTGCGGCTATTCCGGCCAGTGAATATAGGCCATGTGAAGCCCTCGTCCACACCGTGGTTGTCGCCGCAGCCTACCATGGTCATTGTGGGGGCAAATACTTTCCGTGTTATATCCTCAGCGCCGCTGCCGTTATACAGCGGGATCGTGCTGGGGATAATCAGCTCTTTAAGTTCATCTGGGTAGCTGTCATAAATTTCGGTCATGCGTTCGTCCAGGTCTGATCCGGCGTACTCCGTGCTGTCGCCGAACCGGCAAAAGCTGTGTATGTCTTTGCGGATAAACGCAGCCACGCCTGCGCCGAAAAAGCCCAGGGTGTAGTCCGCCAGCTTATAACTGCCATCTTCTTGTCGCTCGGGAATTTTGATGTTTGCCCCGAATGTCATTTCTCCTAATTTCATTTTTCGCGTCCTCCTTATGATCTGATACCCTCCGGCGGCGCGGGCTATCGGCAAGCCCGTCCGCGGGAGACGCACCGGGCCTGAATCCTGTTTATACTCGCCCGGTCGAGTTGCTAACGTGCTGTTGTGGGATTGTTAGGTCATTCGCATCACCTCCGGCGAAAGGAGACAGCAGAGGGCGGTGAGCAGAAGCAGCGTTTTGTCGGACATATCAGGTGGTCTGTGTATATCAAAAAGGAGATTTTAAACTCTGCCCATCGGACACCGGCCCAAGATGCCGCCCTCTGCTCTCCCCTTTCGCGTGGGGAACTACTGCACTTTGTATTTACAATCGTCGTACTTATGGCGGCGGGCAGCCTTTACCCTGGGCTGATCCGCTGTCTTGTCCTCTACCATGGAGGCCATGCTCCGCACCAGTATGAGGGGGGCGTGGCCGTCGGCGGCGGTCGCCATGAGGCGCCCATCCCTGCACATGGCGCGTATAGTGCCGGGGTCTACGTTGATGATCTCGGATGCCCGCTTGGTGGTGACATACTCGCCGTGCATCTTCACCATGCGCTCCTCCAGTGCTTCAACGCTGTTTATACGTTCGTCCACGGCGGCGGTTATCATGTCCCGCAGGAGCTTGTCAAAGTTATCCATGGTGGTTTCCTTTCTGTGGTATAATCACCTCGGAAGGAGGTGAAGGTAATGCTTTGTCCGTTTTCGCATAACGTTTGTGTTGTGCAATGTCCGCTATACGATTCTCAATATAATGATTGTTCAATAGTGAGGATCGCTGTGGCTATTAATCGGATTGCTGATGTTCTGGAATCTCGCAATACGAGGCAGTAAGGTAACATTTGCAATGTGCTAAGATGCACTCCACTTCGGGGAGAGTGGCGCCAGATTCCGCTAATATGGCCGCCACTTTCTTTTCTGTTGCTTCCAGTTGTTCAAGGTTCATCATGCCGCTCACCTCCTATGTGGTTTGTTCGTTCGCTCTTACGTTTTGCGTAAGTTGATTTGCAAAAAAAATGTCCGTTGCTTCTTGTTTGCCGTCACATACGCATTCGGCAATTTTGACCATCACATCATACGGTATTTTACTCGGTATCGATAGGTATTTCGCCAGAGTATTTCGGTCTATCCCCAGCGTATTCGCCAATGATGATATCGTATAATTTTTTTCGGTCATTTTCCCCCTAAGTTTGGGCACATTGATTTCGTACAACCTTTCCGCCTCCGTTTCTTACGTATTGCGTAAGTTTATAATAGCCTTGTCGCGCCCAAAAGTCAATACGTGGCGCGAAAGTTTTTTTGCGTTTTGAGTAATTTTTATTGCATTTCAAAATAAAGAAGTGTATTATAGGCTTACGAGGAGGATAATAAAATGATTTTAGAAGAGAGAATGAGGAATCGCAGGAAAGAATTGGATTTAACCCTCGCCGATATCGCAAAGGCAGTTGGTGTCTCAGAGGCCACAGTGCAGCGATGGGAAAGCGGTAAGATTAAGAATTTGAGGTATGAACGTATTCCCGCCCTTGCAGTTGCTTTGCATACTACGCCGGCCTATCTAATGGGCTGGGAAGATATCCCAGAAGAAACCACCTCCAGTAAAGCTATGCTAAAGGCGGTCGTTGACGGCATGACCGAAGAACAAGCCGCTCTGTTTCTGGCGACTTGGCAAGCAGCAAAAATGCCAAAGTGATTTCCTCTATCGTCATTCCATCTATGATTTCCTTTAATTCTTCTTTTTTCGTCATTTGTTTCCACCTCCAAACATTTGTTCTGTTTTTTTGATAATAGCATACTCACAATAAGCAAAAAAGGGGGAATTTGTATGAAAGTACCATAAACGGGACTGTGCTCAACGATGTTGCACAAATCGTGCCTCGGATTCGCCTTTAACCGGCAGAGGGAGCGGGAGCCGCTCACCTCCGCCTCGGCCAGAACGGCGGAGAAGCTTCGTTGGAGCCGCCCCGGTCTGAATTAAGCATATCTCGTTCCCTTGGTTTTTTAAAGCCACAAATAGTATCCTTTCAGGGTAAAAATTGTTTAAATGGGGGGTAAAATAATGGACTTTGAGCGATTACAGGAGCTTGTGCGGCAATCCGGTAAGACGCAGCAGGAGATCGCGGACGAATGCGGGCTGTCGCTCGCTACTGTCAAAAAGGTGCTTCACGGGCAAACATCAAATCCCGGCGTAGATACGCTGATAAGGATATTAAATACCATTGGCAAAAGTCTGCGGGATATAGATTCTGACTTTGTGAGAGTTCCGCAAGGATATAGTAAAGAGGATTTATACGAAGAACTTATCGCCACTAACAAGGAGCGTATAAACGATCTGGTAGCCGAAGGGCGGCGTAAAAACATTCAATTGCCCCTGTTGTCAGGTGTTTCCGTGTTATTGATGGTGGTTTTAAGCGGAATATTTATCATAGATAGCAGATATCCGAGCATGGGGCTGATACGCCCCGAAACTAAGCATTTATCGACAATAGCAGGGGGTATAATGCTGGTTTTCGCGATATTCGCAGGCTTTCTCATATATATCAGTATAAAAGACTGGAAAAAGTTAAAATAGGAGGGTTTGTTAATGGGTATGATACATCAGTGCTCTCAGTGTGGGAAAAAGGGGTTGTTCTTGCCGCTCAACAACCTTGGGCACTGTGAGGAATGTATAAAAAAGAATAAGGCGGAACGAGACGAGCTCAAGGCAGAGCAGGATGAGCGCGAAGCGAAACAGATCAAATGCGAGGCGGCGCAGGACGTGCCGCTCATCGCCGAAACGGAAATTACAGACGACGAGGCAGAGAAAAAGGAGGAAGTTGAAAATATGGAAAATACCGGTGTTCGCAAACCGAATGTATCTGAAAAGGACTGGCTTACTACGCTGCTTTTATGTATATTCCTGGGTGGCTTGGGTATACATCGGTTTTACGTCAACAAGCCGCTCACGGCTGTTCTTTGGTTGCTGACTGCCGGCTGCTTTGGTGTTGGTGTTATCATAGATATATGCAGTATAGCCAGCGGCAGTTTTACGGACGGCGACGGGGCTGTGATCCTCTCAGAAAAGCAGCGGGACAGGGCACACGGCTCTGGTGTGCAGGACGCGCCGCCCGTTGATGCCGTCGAGCAGCTCCGCAAGCTGGGTGAATTGCGGGATAGTGGTATCCTGAGTGATGAGGAGTTTGCGGCGAAGAAGTCCGTATTGCTCGACAAGATAAAATAAAAAATCCCCCGGCTGTTGGCGCAGCGCTTATAGGGGGATTAGAGGTGGATGCTTCTCCGCCTCCGATTTTAACATAACGGGAGGTTTTTGTAAATGGCAAGGCAAAGCGACGGGAGGTATAGGGCTAAAGTAACCGTCGGCAAGGATATGAACGGCGGCAGCGTGATAAAATATGTATCCGGGCGCACAAAGAAGGATTTGGAGGCCGCGAAGGAGGCGGTCAAGCAAGAGTTCATCACCGGGCGCACCGCGCAGAAGGACGCGCTTTTCGGCCCATACGCCATACAGTGGTATAACGTCTACAAAAAACCGAATATAAAGGAATCAGCACAGAGCGGATATAAAACGGCGCTCAATAAGCACATATTGCCGGTGCTGGGGGACAAGCGGCTCACCGCAATATCCACTATGGATTTACAGGAGCTGCTTAACTCCAAGGGCGATACGTGCGTAACCATAATCGAAAATGTACACCATGTGTTAGAATCCGTCTTTAAGCGGGCATACTCCGAGGGGATAATCCAGCGGGACGTGACTGTGGGGCTGGTCAAGCCCACGAAAGAAAAGTCAAGCCGCCGGGCGCTGACGGAAGCGGAGGAAGCGGCGGCAAAGAAGCTGATGCAGGAGGAAAACGGCCTGCTGGTGGCATTGCTATACTATACCGGAATGAGGCTCGGCGAAGCCCTCGGCCTGCAATGGGAATGTGTAGATTTCAGGAGGAAGGTCATACACGTCCGGCAACAGGTCAATTTAAGGAAGGGCACGATAACCCCGCCCAAGACGAAGGAGAGCATACGGGATATACCCCTGCCGGACGAGCTGACGGAAATGCTCGTGCGGGGATTCCCGCAGGCGTTCGTGTTCCCCGCCCCCGATGGAACATACTACCGCAATTCCTCTTCAAATAGGCTATGGCGTTCGCTGATGGAGCGCATGGCAGAGTTGGGGCCCGACATAGAAACGAGAGAGGACGGCGCCTCCGTCCTCACGCCGCACTACTTCCGGCACAATTACGCCTCCATACTCTATAATGCCGGCGTTGACGTGCTTTCTGCGCAGAAATTCCTCGGCCATGCCAACGTAAAGGTGACGCTTGAAATTTATTCACACCTTTCAAAGGAAAAAGAGGACGCAAGCGCGGGCGCAGTTATGGACGCTTTCAAAAAAAGGTTGCCGGAAAGTTGCCAGAGCAAAAGCACAAAATGAGCACAAGCAATCAAAAAAGCCCTAAATACCTAAGAAAAACGCCCGTGCAGCACGAGCGTTTTTGATGTTTGGTATCCGGCGGCTACCCGTTTTTTATTCAGTTCCTTGCAGTTTCTCGTCCGTAAAAAGCGGCTGTTTATCTATATTTTTCGTTTACGCTCGTTTTAGGGCTTGAAATAAAAGGTTGCCAGAAAGTTGCCGGAAGGTTGCCAATTACGCAGTAAAATATTTTTCAACCTTGAAATCCTTACCGTCTATATCGTTAATGAAATCTTTTGCAAGGCTGAAATAAAACTCCGGATCTTCTCCCCTGCCTACCATTTCGGCGGTATCGTGACTGTCGTTGTAGTACATATTCATGCACAGGTAGTATTTGCATACCGCCGTTATGCCCTTCGTCGCCAGAAACGCCTTGATGGTATCATAGTCCCATTTTTGACCGTATGGGCGCATACCCTTGACTATCTGCCGCGCCTCTTCAGGAGTTATCCGATATGCTATCTCTTCGAGGCAATACATTGTTTCTTTGTACACCTCCGGCAGACGGTCCTTTACCGTGTGCATCATATCAGAGAGTGCATCGGTCACTTCTGCCATATCGGTGTGCCTTTCGGATATCAGGCGTATGATCTCCTTAAAGCTCATTACTCTGCGCCTCCGTCAATGCTGGCAAGCCCCTGAGTGCAAGCGGTTTTGCTAAGCAGTTTAAAGCTGCCGCCCGTGGCGTTGGTTTTGACGATGGTAGCATACCTGGTGCGGGTGCGTATGGCGCAGGCTGTGACCTGGGCGCAGCAGCTATTTATCAGCGGGTACTGCTCTGTGCCGGCGCCTATGGTGACGAACACGGGCGCGGTTATAGTGGTAGCCGCCGGGATAGACTGAGCTACCACGATGCAGTATTTCTGATTATCGTTATAGTTGCCTGCCGGGAGGTTGATTATCAGCCCGGTTCCAGCCGCGAAGGTAACGGCCTGGGAGATTATAAGGTTGGGGCAGAGTTTGCATACATTTTTACAAGACATTTTTTATGCTCCTTTCAAAAATCAAGGGGCAGCATACGCCGCCCCGATATATCACGGCATAGCCGGAATTAGCAGCAGCAGCCGCAATTATTACCACAGAAGGGAGAGTTCCCCGCGTTGTAGGTGTAACCGTTGGGATAGCGGACTACTCCGTACATGCGGTTATCCATCTCAAGGCTGGACACTTTGTCCCTGAGAGCCTGCATTTCGTTCGCCTGTATCAGGGAGCGGGTGGCCTCGGCCTCGGCGTGGATAGCGGTGGTTATGTCGCAGGTGTTCTGGTTCATCTGCGCTGAGAGGTTGGCTATACCGAGTCTCTGTTCGCAGCAGCAGTTTGCGAGCTGGCTGGACAGGTTCCGGCCTTCGGTGGTGATAGCGCTGTTCAGTGTGAAGGTGGAATCACATATACCGTTGCCGATGTTAGTCAAGCGGTCATTGATCTGGCCGAATTGCTGACCGAAGAGAATTTCCTGCTGAGACGCAGCGGTGGCATACTGTCCAAATTCGCCCTGGCGGTTCCAGCCGCCAAAGCCGCCGCCCATCATAGCAAAAAGTATGATAAGGGCGAATATCCAGAAGCCTCCGTTGAAGCCGTCAGTCTTGCCATCAGTTACCGCGGCTATATCCGCGAGAGAGGGCATATTATCCATAGTTCTAAAGTTCCTTTCGATTTATATTCCAATCCCGTGCGCGCTTCGGGTAATGGTCTATCTTAATTCAGAAAGAATATCCTCGGGGTCTATCCCGTATTGCTTGCAGGCCGCATAAAACATCTGTTTAGGGTCGCCGTTGCCTATCATCTGCTTTATCTTCTGCATTTGCCCAGGAACGGTCATCATCTGTTTAGCCTGCGCTATCATTTGTGGGTTGAGCTTCCTCGGATTTCCTCCGCTTAGCATTTGTAGTATCGGGTTTGGCATTTATCATTTCCTCCAATCTGGCTATTCTCTGTTCAAGGCCGTTCACATCGACAGGCGGAGCGGGTTTATACGGGGTTATGCTGTAAGGCGAGAGAGAGGGGAATCCCGCCCCGTCCGTTGTTTTAAGCCACACTATGGGGGCCGTTTCGTCCAACAGAAGAACGGAGCTATTAGGGGGCATTTGATACGCCTTTGCGCCGCCCTCGCCGTTCACTTTGACTACTTCGGTTCGCTGATATTGGTTTTGCTGGTTAAAATAAGGTTGGTATGGATACACTGTTTCACGCTCCCTTCTACCTGAATTTTGGCATAAAAAAAGAGCCGATAGGACTGCTCCCATCGGCTATTTATCGGCTATTTACAGTGCGTTTTCAGTTGTTTTTCGGCAGCCTTGCACCGCCTTCGTATTTGGTCATATTCAAGGGGTATTTCAAATTTAAGCTGGTACTCGCCCGCCAAAGCGTCGTATGGTATCCCGTCTAAAAGGCGGCGGGTTATCAGCCAGCGGTCTTTTTCATTATGTATCCATTCGTGTATGAGTGCTTCCCACTCTGACCGGGGGCGGGAATTGAGCAGGGTCTTGTCCATATAATAAGAGGCCGCTTCTCCAAAAGCCTACACCTCCTTTATACAAGATTTGCCCCCGACGTTTGCCGGGGGCTATTGAAAGGGATTCCCGTCCGGGGGCTACTGTTTGTTGTAGTTTGCCGAGGATATGCCCAGCACCGCGCCCAGGAACGTGTCAACGGCGGTGATAGTGCCGACGATCTCCTCAGGATAGGGGAGGTTCCAAATACCCGCAAGGGCAAAATAGAGGGTGCCTATGGCGGGGAGCCAGATCAGGGCGATTGCCTTGAGAATGTCGTATACCTTGTTCGAGAGTTTCATGTTTTTTCCTCCTTTAATTGTTGTGTGCTTCAAGCCTGTCCAGCCGGTGGTGGGCGCTTTTCGTGCTTTCTTCCACACGAGCCACGCGGAGGTCTATGTCCTCAATTTTGGTGGCCTGCGCCCGCATATCGAGTTTGATATCGTCCACGCCGCGCTTGATGTAGTCCACGTCCGATTTAAGCGCGGTGTCAATGGCGGTGTCGCGTGTCGCCGCGTCAACCGCGTCCTTTCTTGCGGTCTTTATGTGAGCCAGCCAGCCCAGCAAAATGCCGCTCAAGCCTGTGACTATTGCCCATATCCATTCTTTGGTCATGGGTGCTCCTCCTTATTTTTTTAGTGTGCCTACATAGATTTTGCCGTCCACGGATACGGTAGCCTGCAACACGTTCGGTAGCTCTGTCGGTGTCATGCTGTGTGCCTGTGCAAACCGCTGTATAGCCGCAATGGTGTTTTTACCGGCTATGCCGTCCGTGTCCCCCGCGTCATAGCCCAGAGCGTTAAGGGCGGTCTGCAATGCCTTGATATCGTCGCCCCTCATCATGGGGCTCGTCAGGGTTATGATCTTCCGCTCCTTTACCTCCTCCTTTTCTTCCTCCTGCTGGAGCAGGGCAAGCCGCCCCCAGTGCGTCCAGTTGCCATCGGACAGTTTGCGCTTGCATACGCCATCGTCGCGGCCTTTCGCCTCTATGGTGTAGCCGTCGCCGACGTATACGCCGACGTGAACCATTTTCTTGCTGCTTTCGCTGTACTTGAATACGAGGTCGCCCGCCAACATGGGGGTTTTCCCGGCGTAGCCCCTGTTTTCGCCGCACATACGGTAAAGCCCCTGGGCGTTGGTGTCGCCCTTCATCCAGTGCTTTATGTCGCTGATGTAGTGTACGATGAGGCCGGAACAGTCGAACGCGTAGAGAGGCCGTTTTTCGGCCTTCTCCATGAATTTCACGGCGCGGTTGTAATTCGTGTCGCTGGTTTCGCGCCGTTCTATCCATGCGTAGGGGTCGCTCATGCTGTCAACCTGCTGCCCCTGCGCACCCCAGACGTACATATCCCCGACATGACTTTCGAGGTATTCTATGAAGCCTGTTACTCTGCTCATTTGCGTTTACCTGCCACCGCGAGGCCGAATCCTATCAGGGCTATGGATACCGCATACGCGAGGACGGAGGCGCCGCCGGTCTTGGGTATCACCACGGGATTTTTTGCAATGGGCTGTTCGGCGGGCTGCGCGGCGTTAAAATAGTAGGTTTTGCTCACAGTCCTGTTTTTCTGCATGGCGTTGTAGAGTTCTTCTGCCGTGGTGGCGTTTTCGTATGCCATATCTTTGACGGTTATACGGAGGGCGGCGGGCTGGTCGGTAACTATGCCGCTCAAGTAATATGTTCCAGCCTCCAATCTCAGGTCGTTTGTGTCCAGCTTTACGCCGTCCAGTTCGATTATAAGTTCCATGTCGGTCAGGTCGAAAAACCGGGGTATGCCTATGTCAACCTTGAGCAAAAATAGCTCGTTGTTGACGTAGGTTTTGGATACCGCCTTGCCGGTCTGGTAGTCCAGCGCGGTTATATCCAGAGTTACGGGGTCTGCGGCGTAGGCTATGGTGCAAAGGCACAGCATGAGCATTACCGCGAGGATACAAGTGAGTTTTTTCATAATGTTTTCCTTTCTTTTTAGAGTTTTATGCAGCGGTTCTCGAACTTCTTATATGCATCGAGGTACACTTCGTTTTTGTCGCCGTTGCAGGTGACCTCGTAATACATACCATCGGGGAGTGTGGTGGATACCAGTGCCTTCCAGTTCTGGAGGGTCTTGCAGTGCCAAACAACATAAGTATCAGTCATGTTGATCTCTATGCCGTCTGTTTTGTCGAGGTGCTCGTTTACATAATCTCTCACGATTTCACGAGCTTTGAGTGTGTAGTCCATAATTCTTTTCCTTTCTATTTTTTTAGTACCGTATTGGTACAAATTTTGAACCAATTTAACTTGCCGGGGATTGTTCGGGATTTCCGAACAGTTAGACGCTGCCTTGCTTTTTAACTTGCTTATAACTTGCGGCTAACTTGCAATCTCCGTCCACTTCGTACTGCCCGCCTTGGGCTTGTAGACGGTGGACTTGATGTGCTGCTCGGTGCATTGCCACGTTTTGCCGTTGTAGGTCACTATGGTGTCTACCTCAATCACCGTGCCGTCCTCGATGTCGCCCCACGCGGGATAGGTCACGGTCTGCACCGCCCAATATGTACCGAGGTTTGCGGCAGGGGGCTTGTTGCGGCTGTATTTGAGGGCGACATACCCGCCCTCAACCGTGTCTCCGGCGATATAGCGGGTCTCAGCGTCCCACGGTGCACCCTGCGTGGGGGTGGGGGTAAGCCCCGCCCGCGCCGCCGTCAGCACCTCTACAAGGTCGGTCTCGTGCGCCTCGATTTCCGCTTTACGCACGGCTACCAGCGCCATAAGTTCACTGCGCGTCATTCATATTCACCCCCAGCTCCGCAAGCGCGTCTATATAGTCCTGCGTGGTGGCTTGCGCCTCGTGCTCCGTCCAGCTCTGGACTATCGCCTCGCCGCTGTCCTCCCAGCTCTCCGTATAATAAAAGCCCTCCTTTGAGGGCATGGGGGAACGGGTCACGGGCTTATAGCCCAGCTCCTTTATTGCCGCATCGTCATTGGTGGAGAGGTGCGCCCCTGCGGGGTGCGTCACACCATTGATTATAAGCGGCGACTTCAACTCAACCGGCAGGCGTAAATATTCGGGATACCCGCCCACCAGTTTGGCATAGTTTGTGTTTAACATTGTATTCTCCTTTATAGGACTAAATTATATGAACCGTCTGTATTCGGTGTAGGGTCATAAGGTGTTTTAGATGGTATTACAAAAGCGGGGACAACACCGAAATTATCGTCCGGACGAGCGATATAGCTGGTGCCATCAGTATAGACGATTTGCACCAAGGATTCATTGCCGAACGACGAGAGAAACCAGCGGCCAGCTTCGCCGTTAAGAGTCTTAATCCTACTGGCGTTGCTCTTGTATCGCTGTAACGCTTTGCCCTCGGCGGTGCTGTTGTTTGCGCCGAAGCCCACCATGGTATAAGTCAAAGCGAACATCTTACGGGTTATATTACCAGAACTGTAAAGAGGAAATGATACGTCCATTATTTTGCTCCGGAGCTTTTCCGGCAGGTTGTTGTAGAGCGAGATAATTCTGTTGTCGAGGGTGCTGCCGGGGTAAGCAGTCGAGCCTCCGAAACGGGAGTTGCTGTGGATATTTTTTCGCACCAGCACCACGCCGCCGCTCACAAGATTATCCTTGTCCGCTATCTCATAGTTAGGCGTACCCGCTCCACCGTCCGTACCTACATTTATCAACGCACTCAGCGGCAAATCCGATATGGGCGCACCGCCGCCCCCTGTCATCATCATTCTGCGCCGTAAAGCAAACTGCAAGGGTATCATAGCGCATAGGCGCTTTTTATTTTACGGAGGCTGCCCCCCCCGATAGAATTATTTTACGCATAGTGTACTCCTTTTTATAGTGGTATTGTAAGTGTGATATAGCCATCGCCGCCAGAATTTGCTTGTATTGGATTACTAATTGAGCCACCATTAGGTTTTCCTCCTGCAACAGCTCTTAACACTCCTTGTCCAGGTGTACTTCCATTTCCTCCGTTCGGCTTACCGCCAGTGCCGCCATAAGGAGTATATAAGTTTTCGCCGCCCCCTGTGCCGCCAGTACAAGTGTAGCCGAATCCCGTGGTATCGCCTCCATCACCGCTACATTTACCGTTAACATACTGACCAGCACACCCACCGCCTCCTTTGCCTATCACGAGGTTATATGTGCCATCGCTCAGCATAAAGTCATTGACCGTTAAGTTTCCGCCACCGCCGCCCGACATTACATTTTCGTAACCCGTGTCATATTGCGCTCCACCACCGCCAGCCAACAAGTAAAGAACAGCCACAACCGAACCGCTAACATTCAGTGTACCAGATGAAGTGAATTTGATAACGCGCTTTGAACCTTCTATCTTGTCCGTAAATTGGCCTGTGTAGGTAAACTCAAAAGCTCCGCCGCCACTCATTAGCCTCCTTCGTAGCATAGCTATCATGCGCTCACAACCTCCTGTACTGCCCACACGCCATTGTATACATCAAATTCATAGGTCTTGTTTGCCTCTATTGCCGGGGCCGCGCCAATGAATGTGCCACTAAATGACACCGATACACTACTACCCGTAGTAAATGTGCCATGCGCCCAGCCGGATGTTGGCGGGGTAAACACATACGTACCCACAGGAGAGGATACGTTATATATGGTATTTGCCGTCAGCGCCGCGCCGCTGGCGGGGAGGGAGGAAGCCATAACAGGCGGGGTCAGGTAGTCCGCGCCACCTTCGGCCTGCGCCACCTTGCCGCCCGCGCCTTTGAGCAGGCCGTTAATGTTGGTCGCGGTGTCGGCGGTTATCTCGTTAGGGCCAGCGGGGCCCTGTTCGCCTTGTGCGCCAGTGTCGCCTTGCGCTCCCGTGTCGCCCTGTGGGCCTTTGATGCTGACGCTTGCGGGGTTATCCAGTCCGCCGTTGTTGCTCCATGAGATTATGCCCTCAGCAGAGACGGCGGGGGGTAAAATACGGGCCGGTGTCGCCCTTCGCGCCGTCCGCGCCCTTGGGGCCTTGGATACCCTGCGGGCCTTGCTCACCCGTATCGCCCTTCGCGCCGGGGGCGCCCTTTGCGCCGGGGTCGCCTTGCGCGCCTTTTTCACCTGTCGCGCCTTTTTCGCCCTGCGGGATACCAAACTCAAAATCAAATACCTTTGCGGTGTCCGCGCCGCTTGCCGTTACCTTTACGGTGGCGGCGGCTCCGGCGGTGAGGGTGTTTGCCGTGGCAGTGGGCGTGCCGAATCCGGCGGCTGTGCCGGGGTCGCCTTTTGCGCCGGGGTCGCCCTTTGCTCCGGGGTCGCCCTTGGCTCCCTGCTCTCCTTGTATGCCCTGTTCGCCTTGTATGCCCTGCAAGCCCTGCGGGCCTTCGGGGCCTTGGATACCTTGTTCGCCCTGCTTACCCTGTTCGCCCTGTATACCCTGTTCGCCCTGTGGCCCCCGTATATTGATTGTGGCGGGGTTTTCCAGCCCACCGTCATTACTCCACGATAAATCGCCGTCAGCGGTCACAGAGGGCGTAAAGTGCGCTCCTGCGGGGCCTCGTTCTCCCTTGTCTCCGGGGTTGCCTATAAGCCCTTGTATACCCTGCTCACCTTTGGGAACGCCGAACTTAAAGGTGAACACTTTTGCGGTATCTGCGCCGGAAGCTGTCACCTCTACAGTAGCGGGGGTTCCCGCGTCAAGGGTGGTCGCCGTGGCGGTGGGTGTGCCGAATCCGGCGGCTTCGCCCGTGGGGCCTTGTTCTCCCCTTGCCCCCGTGTCACCCTTCGCGCCGGGGTCGCCCTTGGGGCCCGTATCGCCTTTAGGGCCAGTGGGGCCTTGTTCACCTTTTGCGCCCTGCAAGGGGCCGTTGTTTACCCACTTGGAATTTACGCCGTCCCAGATATATATATCATACGGTTCGCCCGCGCCCACGCCGTAAGCGTCGCCAGCGGAGGGGTTAGATACTCCGGCTTGCAATGCGGAGAGGGAAGCGTAATAGCCCAACACGGCAAATCCTTCGCCCGTGTCGCCCTTAGCTCCCTGTGCGCCCTGTGGCCCCCTTATATTGACTGTGGCGGGGTTATCCAGCCCGCCGTCATTACTCCACGATAAATCGCCGTCAGCGGTCACAGAGGGCGTATAGTGCGCTCCTGCGGGGCCTCGTTCGCCTGTGGCTCCCGTATCCCCCTTGGGGCCCGTTTCTCCCTTGTCTCCGGGGTCGCCTTTAGGGCCTTGGATACCCTGTTCACCCTTGGGGCCAGCGGGGCCCGTTTCTCCTGCGGCTCCTGTGTCGCCTTTATCGCCTTTCTTGCCTTCGGGGCCTTGGGGGCCGACGGGGCCGGGAGTGCCGTCCTGCCACGCCGAGCCGCTTGCGGTCCGAGTGAGTACCTGCCCCGGCGTTCCGCCCGCCGGCAATCCCCCGCCGCCGGATCCGCCGCCGCTCTGCGCCGCCTCGTTTATGGCCGCTACAAGGGTATTCTTGTCCGCGGTGGTCAGCTCGTCCATGTTGCCGATTTTTGCAAGGAGTTGTTCGTACTGCGTCAGGGATATATCCGGCAGTTCGCCATCCGCAGCGCCGAATGGCAGTACGTCAAACCATACCGGGCCCGCCGTCACGCGGCTGTCGGCCTTTATGCCGGATAGTTTCAGTTCCCAGCGTCCCGCAGTGAGGTTTATTCCCTGTTCTGCAGTGATTTCGCCACTTGCGAGCTCCGCGGTTATGGTCTTATCTCCGCATACAAAATAGGCCGTGATAACGCGGCCCTTCCAGTCGGCGTCAAACGCAAATTTTGCAGTCAGATAGTTTATGCTGTCCGCCACCACAATGGGTGTGCGCAGCATAAGCCTCTGCCCGCGTATAATGCCTGTAAGCATAGTCGCCCTCCTACAGTTTGTATTCTATAACATAAGTGCCGGATATTTTATTCACTTTTACCCGGTCGCCCGCTTTCAACGAGAGCGCGGCGTTATATTTATAGCGTTTCTGCGTAGCGGTAGTTTCACCGTCAAATTTTAATGTGGCTTTGCCGCCGGACACCGCCACCACAGAGGCAAATTTCGCCGCTGATGGCCTGCGCTTTTGTAAAAACAGTGCTTCCTGCTCCTGATATATCACACGAACACCACCTTTTTTGCCTGATGCTCCATGAGGGCGCCAGGGCGTATTTCTATTTTCCAGTCGGTTTCTTCGTACACGCCTACCAGCTCCCCGTTATACAGCGCGATAACATCTCCTACGCCATGGGCCGGGTTTATGGCCGTGTAAAATTTGATTTTTTGCGTTGCAAACATGGATTTTACAGCAAGATTATCCGCGTATTTTTGCAGCGCCGTCTGGCTTGCTATATTATCCAGTTCAACCGGCGTCGCCAATATGCGCCGCCCCCTGCGTACCGTGGACAAAGCGGAGATCATGCTGTCATTTATGCCCGTTGCGGTCATGGGGTTGTCATAGTCAGGGTTAGATACGTTGACGATGAAAACGTTGGGGGCCTCATATATGTCCATTTCCTCTGTGTATTCCGGGGCGATAATACTATATTCGTCGTCCCGATACTCCCGGTCTATGTTGGAGCTGGACGGGGCCTCGTACCTTTCAAGGCGGGCCACCCCATCAAAGTCAAACCAAATATCCGAAAAGTTTATCTCGGACAGCAGGGTATTGATAATGGTCAGGTATTCTGTGCCTATTTCCCAATCCTCCCTGTCCGTGGCGAGGGTGTCGGTGCAGCCGTCCGCCTGTATGCGCGGTATTCCGGCGTCCCGGATAAGGCTCTGTATCGCAGTCATGTATGGCGTCCCCGCCGCAATATAATACCGGGTCTCGGTTTTGGTCTGTTTGAGCCTCAGCGCGCGGTCGTATGCCTCTATGGTGTCCTCGTCCTTGCCGTATTTAGTGTGTTTGGTGGTCAGCGTGCCCACCATGTATATGCCGAGAGGATACTCTATGCCGTCCTTGATGTAATACGGTCTTATTTCATCGTTTAGATAATCCACATTGTCGTTATGCTCGAACACGCCGTACATGGAGGTCTTTATTTCGCCGTCGGCAGCCATGGTGACGGTGGGATAGTCATCCCCCACCGCCGTCAGATTGTGCTCTGTAACAGCCCCGTTGCGTATCACCTCAAAGCGGCTGGCTACTACGCTCATCGTATCAATCATGCTCAATCCTCTCCATGTTGTCCGTTTGCTGTATGCTGCACGAAAATGCCCTGAAAAACTGGTCTATGCTCAGCTCGAAGCCCATCAGCGGGCCGGTGCACAGGCAGCCGTGCTGATCTCTGTATATCACGGTCTTGCCCAGCAGCCCCTCAAAAGCCGCTGCCTGCGCCGCATCGTTAAAGGCAGCGTTAAAACTGTATATTTTGGTTATTTGCTGCGAGGTCTCAGCCACGGGATACCGCCGCCCGGCGTAAAACTGATACGCTACATCCTGATACGCCGACACGCCCAGCGGGCTATTCTGCGCAGTGGAATATTCCAGCCGTAACCATTGCATTTCGCCCAGCGCCGCTATCTCCGGCGCGTCTACCGAAAGCGTGACCGTGACCTCATTGGACATGGAGTAACTGTCTCCAGCAACGCCGCGCACTTTATATTTGTGTGTCCCTATGGCCATTTGGTCGGAGTATGTGTGTGCTGTGGTTTTTGCTATTGGTATGTCATCGCGGTAGATATAGTAAGTTTTGTGATCCGTTTCCGTCCATGCAAGGGCCGCTTTTTCGCCGCCCGCGGCAAAAAGTGTTATTGGCGCGCCGGGGGTGTTGGCAACGGTAAATTCAGCCGTTCCCCAATCGCTCCAAAGGCCGTATTCGTTCTGTATCCGCACCGCGGCTATGTGCGCGCCATCAGCCAGATATTCTTTAACCTTATACTGCCCGTCAGTGCTGTAAGCGGTGCGGAGTACCGCATCGTCTACCTTCACCTGATAAGCAAGCTGCCCTTCGCCTGTCCACGTTATCACCGGCCTCGGGCTTGCCGTTGCGGATACCGTCGGTGTGGATGGTTTGCCCTGAGCCGTAAACGATACTTCCGTGCTCCATGCGGATACGGCATCATAAATATTAGTGCAGCGCACACGCCAGTATACGGTTCCCGCAACTAAGGTATTCGGCGGTATGTCGGCGTATGTGTTTGCCGTTTCTCCTGTTTGCAGCTCCGTCCATTCTGTATGTGACGCGTCTTTGTATTGCAGTTCGTATTTTTTCTGTGGGATGCTGTTTTCGCTTTTGTACGTCCACTCGAACCTTACGGTCTCCCAGCTTCCGGCGTATGTGTTCTTTGGTTTTGTCGCCGTTGCGGTTATTTTATCGTTCGGGAGCAGATCCTTTATGTAGTAGCTGCCATCGGAGTTTTGGGCATCCTCCAGTTGTGTTGATTGGGGGATTACAAAAGCGGGGACAACCCCGTAGAAGTTGGACGGGTAGTTGGTGAAGGCGGTGCCATCGGTGAGGACGTAGCGCGAGTAGGGGGTACTGCTGCGCGACGAGAGCCACCATTTGGCTGCCGAGCCGTCAAGGGTTTTAACCCTGCTGGTGTTGCTCGTGTATAATTGGAGCGCTTTGCCCTCCGCAACTCCGTTGTTATCCCCAAAGCCCACCATAGTATAGGTCAGGGCAAACATTTTGCGGGTTATGCTGCCGCTGCCTTCGAGCGCGAAGGTGACGTTTAACATTTTCTCGCGCAGCGCTTGCGGGAAACTGTTGAATATCGTATTTTTTATAAGGTTATCCAGTGTTCCGTTCGGGTATAGGGTCGAGTTTCCAAACTCCGATTCTTCGTATGCATTTTTGTATACCAGCACCGCTCCGCCGGATACGAGGTTATTTTTATCAGCCACTTCGCATAGCCTGTTTTCTTCGGTGCCTACCGGGATGAGTATTGTTGCCCCGAGCGGCAAATCTGCTAATGTCGCCATATATTATCCTCCGTATCCCATCCGCACGCTGCGGCGGTAGTTGTTCGCCATGTCGATGAGCTTCTGTATGTCGCTTATCTGCGACATATTGACGCTGATGTTGAATGTGTCGCCGCCCACGCTGCGGCTCTCCTGGTTGGTGAGCACCTGGCTTCCCTTTGGGAGGTTGACCAGCTCCGGGCCGTTCTCCCCCACCCAAGTCAGGCCGCCGCGCCAGTTGTCGGTGCCGGCGGCGTTATATGCCACGCTGCCTACCCAGCGCCCGAAACTGCTGTTAGTGCCATTCAAAACATTGGCAATATTTTGTATATGACTGGTGTCAAAGTCCTTTTGGCCGAACGAAAATAAATATTCCAGCGCATCTACCAGTACGCCCACCGCATTGGCGGCTATATTTATCGCATCTGCAATCATGGACAGTACGCCGTTTATCGCATCAAAAGCTGGTTTTAGCTGGCTAAGTATATCAAGTAACGGTTCCAGCACTTGCAGGAGATTTGCTACCACTTCTAAAAGCTTGCCGAACATTTCCACAAGGCCGGTATCCGCTGCAAATTCGGCAAATTTAGTGGCAAGGTCGCCCACTACCTGTAGCACCTGTTCAAGAGACGGGGCAAACTCGGCGGCAACGTTGCTTTTTGCCGTGTTTATCCTGTTTTCAAACTCTCCCAGCGCGTCGCTGAGCGAGGAAAGCCTCTGTATATTCTCATCGCTCACTATTGGAGCAGCCGAGGCCGCCTGTCCCAGTGCCATGCCGTATTTCTCCAGCATGGGGATAACAGCCTCTTCACCGGTAGTGCCCAACAGTTTAGATGCTATTGCATTTCGCTCGGTAACATCAGACATTTGTGCCAATGCGTTGTATACTTCTGCAAATAGCTGTGCCTGTGATTTCATCGTACCGTCGGTGTTTGTCACCGATACGCCGAGGCGGTCGAACATTTCCGCCGCTTCGCCGGAGCCGCTGGCGGCGTCCTGTGCTTTCTCTGCAAGGGCGGAAAGGTCTCCCTTAGCCTGATCCATCGAGTAACCCACGGACTGCATTACATAATCGAGCTGCTGATATGATTCGGTGGACATGCCAAGCTGAGATGAACCGCTCTCGATTTCTTTGGCCCATTCTGCCTGCTGCACCGTCAAGTCGATAAGCGCTTTTTCTACCACCACTATCGCGGCGGCTACCGCCGCAAACGTGCCTATCAGCGCCATGGATTGACCGTCTATCTTCACCATCCCGTCGAGGGTTCCCTTGATGTTGTCCGGCAGGCTTATTCCAAATTTGCTGCCCAGTTCGTCGAGCGCATCGCCCAGCCCCTTGCTGTTGTCCCCCGCATTATCAGCCCCATCGCCGTACTCTTTCAAGGCTTCCGTGTTGTTTTTCAGCTCTTTTTCGGCTTTTATGAGCGCCGTTTCGGTGTCGTTCACGGCCTTTTTCATGCGCATCGTGCGTTCGTCGGCCTCGCCATAGGCCGCGCCCACCTTCTTTAGCCACTCTTCCTGCAATTCCAGTTTGTCTTTCAGGTTCAACACGCTTTCGTCGAGGTTTTTGTTTTTTGCGTTCAACGCCTCGGCGGAATCGGCATTATCCTCAAACTGCGCCGCCAGCTTTTTTGATTCCGATTGCAGCACTTTCATGCCATTATCTATGCTTTTCAGTGCTTCTTTATATTCCTTTTCCCCTTCGGCTATAAATTTCGTTCTTATGTTCGGCATTTACGCACCTCCCAAAAATGCGGATAGGCTTTTAGTTTCCTCCTGCGTTATGCCCTGCATTTTTGCATATTCTTTGATTATTCTTGCTATCCTGTACGGCGTGGCCGTTTTCCAGAATTCCCTTTCACTCAGTCCGAATCGTATCACCCATACCGTAAGATACCACGCGAAATTTATGGGTTCGTCTTCCGCGTGGTTTTCGCGTTTTTTGGTTCCGCTTCCTCATCGCCGCGAAGCGCCGCTGCAGTCAGGTCCATCACGAGCGACGTTACGCCCGAAAGCTGTGAGGGCGGTATGAGCCGCCCCACTTGCTTCACGGTATAAGACTTGTCGGAGCCCTCGCTGTCAAGATAGTCGTTTATCATGGCAGTCAAAAAGCACAAGATTGTCTTTGTCGTAGCGCTCCTGAGCGCTTTTGATATATTGCCGTCAAACATTTCCTGCACGTCCGCCAGCACATTCATGTTGCAGCAGAGGGTCATTTCCTGTTCGTCAAAGGTGTATTTTGCGGTTTTCAGTCTTATATCCATGCCGTTCTCCTTTTATGACGCGCCGAAGCACTTGTTTATCCACGCTACCGCATCGCTTTCGCTTGCCAGTGTTGCAATCTCCATGATACTCTTGTCCTCGCTGTCATCTGCTAAAAACTCGCCCGTGGTCGTGGGAGTCTGGAAGGTGATGCTGTCGCCTTTTGTGGCGTATACATAGCCGGGTGCGCCAAAAAGCACCTTGTACACAAAGACGGCGGTGTATTTGTCCGTGCCGTCAATAGCGTCCGGGGCGTAAAAGCCCATGCCGACATACTTCGCAATGTCCTTCGCAGTGGCTTTAAGGCTCTTTTGTGAGGTGTTTGTTCCTACGTTGCGCGTATTTTCGCTCATGCCAAAAAGCAGTTTCTGTGCCGCGTCGGTGATGTATTTCACTCCAACGCTGGCAGTGCCGCCGGTTATGAGTTTCTTGTACTCGGCAAGGCGGCTCTCGGCGTACAGTCTGCCCTCGGCAGCGGTCAGGTTCAGCTCCACGCTCATGGCATCGCCCATACTTATGGGCGTTTCATAAGTGATAGTGCCCTCGGTGTTTATATATTTGCCGATTTTTATTCCTCTGAGATCAAAAGTAGGCATTTAATCCAATCCTTTCTGCTTAAAAAATAGGTTTACCTTTTGGTTCAAAATTTCCTCAAATTTCTTTACTGCGCGTTCCTCGGCTATTGTCCAGAAACGGGAACCGGGGTCGTTAGAGCGCCCATAGTTGCGGCTGAATGCCACTTGCCCATTGGACGCGCCGCTGTCGTTTTTCCCTGTGGGCTTTACCATAACATAGCGGGAGCCGTCCTTATCCTTGCCTTTTGATTTTTTGATAGAGCGTAGCAGAGAGCCGGTACGATATTCGCCATACTGATATATGGCCCGTTCGATTTCCTGTTTTGCATAGTCTGCGCCATCGTTCATCAGTTCGTCGTTTAGTTCGTCCATGCCGTCCCTTACGCCTTTTAGGGCCGCCTCCACCTCATCAAATCCGGAAAACTCAACGTTAGCCATATATCCCTCCTACGCCCACCGCGGTCATGGCAATGTGGTACAGTCCCGTGTCCACTTCGTATATTTCCGCGTCCACAGTGCAACTCCAGCCTGCCGCAGCGAGCCTGCCCTTGATATCCTTTATAGCCAGCTCGAACGGGGGAGTGTCGGTGTAGTAATCCACAGAGTACATCACGCCCGTTTCCTTTTCTGCGCCCTCTGCGTATAGCGTCCCGATCTGGCCCATGCACTGATACGTGATATAGCTGCGCTGGTCGCCCATGTAGGGCGGGTGGCATACGGTGTATCCATCCTTGAGTATCTCCGCTATGGTCATGCCGTCACCACCCTCTGAGCCTTAATCTCCAAAAATTCCCGGCGGTCGCCTATGTTGTCTATGCTGATGATCTCGTAAGGCTCGGCATCCCGCTCATGCCATATGCGGCACTCGACGGTCACAAGGGGCGAGTAGCGCATGGTTATGGTCACGGGCTGCCGCAAGTGCAGTTCTTCCGCCTGATATACCTCCGTACCGTGGGCATTCACCCACTTGCACCACACGGGGCCGGGGAAAACATTTTTAAAGCTTTCCGCGCTGAATCCGGCTTTGATGCTGTATTCCGGCGCTTTTATGGTGATTTTCGTTCGCATTTCGCCTGCTCCAGCTTTAATTGCCATCAAAACCACCAGCCTTTATATTGATTCAGCATCGCGCGAACCGCTATGTCTATCTCGGTCGTAGAACCCTGTATCACAGCCTCCCGGTTGGTGTACCAATGGCCTATGAGCAGGAGCATGGCCTGTCGCACAAGGTAGGGTGTCTCCTCGTATCCTGCGGTGTAGGTTATGACTGCGCCGGGCTTGTTTACCGTCACGGTGCCGCGGCGCACGTCTGCGGTATACTCCACCGCCTCGCCGTCCACTGTAACGCTGTCCACGCTTATCACGGGGCCACGCGGGAGTGTCACAGTGCCGCTCACCTCCGGGTAAGCGGTTATGGACTGCTCCGCAAATGACTTCCCGCAATAGTTCTCGCAATATTCGCGGGCCGCGCTTATGAGAGGAGCTATTATATCCTTGTCCTCGCTGGTATCGCCGGGGTTATTCCGCAGATGCAGTTTTACCTCTTCGAGGCTTAGCGGTTCCACTGCTGGGGGTTGTCTTGTTATTACCATTGTCAGCCTCCATGGCTATGGCGTAACAGCCCCTGATGAGCTGCCGCGCCGTTGCCTCGTCTATGTCAATGATGGAGCCGGGCGGGGTTACTCCCTCCGGCCCGGCTGCTAAGGTCAACATTTTGATTTTCATCAGCTCGCCTTCATCTTCAGGCGGCTGAACGCCTCGCCTACTACGGGTGCGCCGTCGCCATAGTACTCGACAACGTAGCCTATCTCGTTGTTGACGGCGTACAGCTCGTTAAGCACCTGTATGTAGAGGCCGTCGCTGTCGCATACCCAATAGCCGGTTTTAAAGTCGCCGTATACTGCCACGTACTTGTCCGTGGCTACGGCGTTAGGCGCGTACTCGGACATATATACGGGAGCGCCCAGCAGCATATCAGGCTGTCCTGCCTGCACGGAGGGCTGCCATATATACTGGCCGTCGCTGTCCTTGAGCTTTGCGATCATCTTGCAGAGGTCGCGGTGCATTACCCAGGAGGCCCCGCGCATATACTGGCCCTTCACGCCGTATTTGCACTCTATCAGGTCGTCGGTGGCCACGGCGGTGGCGGAAGCGGCGGTAACGTCGCGCCCGGTGGCTATGCCGCTGTCAGAGGCGGTAAAGATGCCCAAAGGCTGGTTAGTGCCCGTTCCGCTCATAAAGGCGTTTTCCTGCGCCGCCTCGATCTTGTACAATATGCGGTCAAGCACGGTCTGATCAGGGCTGGGTGCGTGGCGCATGAGGGTCTTGGATATCTTAATCAGTTTGGCAAGGCGCTGGGGCTTAAATTCGCGGCGGCCGAAGGCGATGGTCGCCTCTTCGGGGGCTGCCGCCACCTCGGTTGTCCATGCCACATCAGACGCATCGGTAGTCAGGCTGGGATACCCAAGGCTCTGTGCCTGACCTATGGGGCCCACAACGTTGCATATCCGGCGCATAAACATGTCATTTTCGAGCCCGGCTATGAGCTGGTTGACAAACTCCACGGGCGCGGTCAGATAACCGGCGGTAGCGTTTGTGCCAAGGGTCATGGTGGTGTTTTTGTATCTGGTTATGGACTCAGGATCGCCCTGCAGTGCGCGGGCAAATACTTTAATGTGTTCGTCCTTCTTGTCGCCCAGCTTGTCGATCACTTCACCGGCGGCGCGTTCCCGCTCGAGCTGCTTCTGCTCGCGGATTATGTTGGCGTTGAGCGCGTCAAACTCCTTTTCGAGCCGGTTATAGGTCTCGGTGGATTCCGCGTCCATCACGCCGTCTTCAAATTTGTTCATTATTTCGCGCATCTGGGTTGCGACATTTGCGCGATCCTGCATCATTTCGTAGAGTTTCTTCATCGGTTACTTATACCTCCAAAATTTTTAGTTTAGTCGCTCTGAATCTCTTGCGCTGCTCCTGCAGTGCGGTGTTTATATCTGCTGCGGGCTGGATTGTTCCCCCGTTGTCAGGCTCCCTGTTTTCCAGCGGTTCCTTCGGCGCGTGCTTGTACAGCGCAAACCACTTTTCGGTATCCGCGCAAGCCGCGACCTTTTTGTTTTCGATGAGTTCGTTTACAAAGCCCATATTAAGCGCTTCGGTGCCGCTCATCCACGTTTCTGCTGTCATAAGGGCGGATATCTCGTCCTTCTCCTTGCCGGTGCGGGCGGCGTATATGTCCGCTATCTGGTCGTTGATACGGTCGAGTTCGTCGGCGGTCTTGCGTAATTCTTCCGCTCCGCCGCCGGCGTACGTCCATGCATTGTGTATCATTAGTGTGGCGTTTGCGGGCATTTTGATAACATCACCAGCCATAGCAACAACTGAGGCGGCAGATGCGGCAAGACCGTCTATATGTACGGTTTTTGTTGCCGTATGGCGATTCAGTATGTTATACAAGCTAAATCCCGCAAAAATATCTCCGCCGGGGCTGTTTATATACACATCGAGGGTGGATATATCCCCCAGCGCCGCCAATTCTTTTTGAAATTGCGCAGGGGTTATTTCGTCGCCCCACCATGGCGTATCGCTGATCTCTCCGTACAAAAAAAGCTCACCGGCGTTGCCGAGAGCTTTAAACTCCCAAAATTTATTCATTTTTCAGGGGCGCTCCTTTCGCTTGCGCGCTTTTAGGCGCGTTGAGTTTTGCGTTTTCCAGCGGCAGCATGTTGCCGTTGATAAAATAGATCTTGCCTAGCCCGTTGGGTATGGGGTTCATATCCTCCAGCTCGCGGATATCGTCAGCACACATCACGCCGTTTTGCCGCATGGTGTTGTAGTAGCTCGTGCGGGTGGCAGTGTCGCCCCTCAGCAGGCTGTTTGTGTTGAATTTAAAATAATACTTCGCCTGCTCCGCCTCGCTCAACAGGTCACGGTAAAAGGCCTGCTCTATACGCACGGATAGGGGATTTATACAGTCACGTACAAACTCGGCGCTCTGCTGCTCGATGTTTGAGAAGGTGGCCTTTTCCAGATCCATGCACATATGCGGAGGTACTCCGAAAATGCGGCATATCTCGGTTACAGCCCATTTGCGGCTATCAAGGAGCTGTGTCTTTGACATGTCCCTGTCCCACGGCTGCGCCGTGGAGCCGTTTTCCAGAAACATCCATTTCCCGGCGTTTTCTGCGCCGCCGTAGTTGTTTTGGAAGTCCTTTTTGAAGCGCTCGTATGCCGTATCGGAGAGTTGCCCCGGATAGGTTATATAGCCGCCGGGGGAAGTACCGGAAAAGCCCCTTTGCGCGTATTGTGTCATGCTGTTATTCAGTCCCAGCACGCTTGCGGCTATGGTCATCGGGTCTTCCGGTGTGCGGTCGCCAAATCTAAAACCGGGGATAAAGACAAAATCGCCCTCCCGGAGCGTTTCTGTTATGCCGTCATAGGTGACGTATATATACTGTTCCCCGTTTTCCCGGTTGGTGTACACTTCCGAGCAGCAGGAAGTGGGCAGATTTTTGAGGTATCGCACAAAGCCGTATCTGTCCCGCACTATGCGGAGATAACCGCCGCGAGTGAGCAGCATGTTTGCCACAAGCATCTGCATAAGCTCATACGCCGTGGTGGTGCGGTTGGGCAGCACATACAACAGTTTATACAGGGGATGATCCCGTGCCTTTTGTTTGCCCTCCCCGGCATTTTTGTACATGTGCAGGGGCAACGCCGCCATGGTCTTGCTTATCAGGTCAACGCACCGGAATACCGCCGCGACCTGCAGCGCCCCCTCTGCGCTTATGGCGTAACCCTGCCCTGCAAGGTACATCTGCCATGCGCTATCATCGGATACAGATGGCAGCGGTTTCACGTTTGCCGCCCGTATCTCGTATGCTTTGCCAAAAAGTTTAAATTTCTTCACTGTTTACCTCACACTATTCTCAGGCCGCGGTGCTCGTATATGCTGCGCTTGGGTTCTAGTTTGACTGCCGCCGCCATTGCATCTATCAGGGCGCATATCGGGTCTATCCGCTCTATGCTCCTGTTTTTCATGGGTTTTATGTTTTCATTGCCGTCCTGTGCCACCACCACATTCCCAAAGGCCCAGCGCCCGCAGGGGTTCCTCTCGTGTGTCATTTCGCCTTCGTACAGGAGTCGCTCAAGCTCTTTCATTGCGGGTGACCTGCCGCCCATGGTCTGCGGTATGGTGATTATCTTTTGTGCTGCAGCCTCCTGCTGCATAAGCGGCCGCAAAGAATCTATGCGCCACTCGTCCGCCGCGATATATTTGACGTTATAATCCAGCATGAGCTTGTCGAGATAGTTTGCGATATAAGCGTAATCCACGCAGTTTCCGGGGGTCGCGTGCATATGCCCCGCCTGCACCCATTTGCTAAAAGGCACATGATCACGGTGCTCCCGTTCCCGCATGTTTTCCTCCGGTATCCATGCGTCCACAAAAAAACGCCACTCCGTTTCTTCCGGTAGTGGCGGGAAAAGTACCGCAACGGCGGTCAGGTCGGTAGTGCTGGATAGGTCTATTCCCACATAGCAGAGCCGTCCCAGCATGTCGGATTTATGCCAGTCCCCGGCGGTATCGTCCCACAGAGTGACGGGCAGCCAGCCGGTGCGCTTGAGGGATATCCACTGGTTGAGCCGGAGCCAGCGGAAGAGTTTCTCTGCCGCAGGGCTGTTCCGGGCTTTTATCGCCTCGCTGCGCACATTTTCGATTTTGATTGATACCCCCAGTGAGGGGTTAGCCTTGTACCAGTTAGTCTCGTCATATATGTCCGCGTCCTCAGGGACGGTATAGATTTTGGCGTAAAACGCCGGGTCTGTCAGTTCGCCGCTCAGTACTTTTGTCGCTATTTCGTGCTGTTCCCAGCCCACACTTTTGCGGTCGGGGTCGTCGCCTGCGGTGGTGATGCACCATATGAGCTGCTCGTTTCGCGCAGCGCCCGTACCAAATGTCAGCACGTCCCACAAGTCCCGCTTGGGGTGGGCGTGTAGTTCGTCTATGATGACCACGGATGGGTTAAGGCCGTGTTTGGTCGCCGCCTCTGCCGACAGCACTTTAAAGCGGCTGTGTGTGCAGAGATTCAGCATTTCCTTCGTGCTGTCTTTGATTTTGATTATCTTGGATAGCACTTTGCTTTGCTCCACCATGCTCTTTGCGGCGTTAAAAGCTATTGATGCCTGGTTCCTGTCTGCGGCGCCGCAGTATATCTCGCCGCCCGGTGCGTCCATGACCAGGTGATACAGGCTTAGCGCAGCGATGAGTTCGGTCTTGCCGTTTTTCTTGGCGATCTCCAGATATGCCATGCGGTACTGCCGCACGCCCTCGGCGGTCACGGTGCCGTATACGGAGTTTATGACATCTATCTGCCATGGTAAAAGTACAAAGGGTTTGCCGTAAAAATCGCCGGTATGTTTAAGGGCCTGTACAAACTCGATAACTTCGAGGGCCTTGTTCGCGTTAACCACCGTACTTGCTCAGATATGCGGCCATCGGGTCGCTTTCTGCGGCCTTTTTGGCTGCCGCCACTCCCATCCGGGCACGGCCTACCGGCGACAAGCACAGTTGCTCGGCGTATTTTATGATACTCTGCCCTTCCCGGCGCATGATAGCAATATATGGGTTTTCGGTCGGCCTGCCGTCTGTTGCCCTGTATATAAGCGGGCCGGTTTGATACTCCGCCTCGGCCTTTTGGTATATCGCCACGCTCTCGCAGTAGGCTGTAAGGGCGGATATGTCCAGATCGTTAATTATTGGGGTATCGAGTTGACGGTAAAGCTTTACCACCCTTTTCCACTCCTTTTTGGCCCCCGGTGACAGCCCTTTCGGTGGTTTCAGCTTGTCGGAGCAGCCGGTAGGTTCGCCATTCTCCCGGTTTTCCATCGTGTCTTTGGTGTGCCGGTTTTTGCCGTTATCGACGAGCTTTAGCGGCCTCGGCTTTCTTCCTGTCGGCATAGGCCCCTCCTTTCTCAAATTCTGTATTTGCCTATGATTTTTTTGTGCCCCTTGACGCTGTTACAATGTATGCAAGCGGGCTGATGGTTTGCAGTATCCCAAAAGCGCGGGTCGCCCGGCCCGTCAGGCGGGTCTATGTGATCCACGCACCGCGCTACAATAGTGCAGCCATCATCCAGCCGCAGGGCGCAGAACTGATGCTCCGGTGCCGACAAATACCAGCGGGAGTATTTGCTCCATCGGGTATCATATCCGCGCTGCCGGGAGCTGCCCCGCCGCTCGTCCTGATCCCGGATCTGCTCCTGCCGTCTTATTTCATCCGCCGCTCGGTGCTCGTCGCAGTATCTTCCAGCAGTAAGCGCGTTGCAGCCGGGATACCGGCAAAAGTGTAGTGCGCGGTTTGCCACGGTGCCGCTCATCTCCCTCAAAATGCTAAAGGGCCGCTCTTCACAACCCTTTTGATGGTATTATTATAGCACATAAAGAGTGTGGGAAAGTGTTGAGTTTTATTTATCTCGTTTCGCAATAGGTTTTGGTTTTATGATGCGCGGTGCGGTTCGCGCACAAAAGGTTTTTGCCTTATTATTTTATTTTGTTTATCTTTTTGGTTGACTTTTTAATCTGACAGGTATATAATATAGACATAACAAGAGAGGAGATAAAAGCAATGACTAAAGCATTTGAGAACCGTGTAAAGAAGGAATTGACAGTAGACACCAAAACCTATCGTTATAAGTATGAATGCATCATCAATCAGGGCATAGCCGTAATCAAGCGCTTGCCCGTAAAGGAACTAAATACTACCGCCGCGATAGACGGTTGGGAGACGGTCAAGATATACAAGTAACGCAGAGTGACGCCCGCAAGGGCGGTAATGCGGCAGGCCGGTCACAAGCCCGGCGGCAAAAAGGAGGATGTTAAACATGACAGATAACACAGTTAAGGCCTTGGGCCGGGCGTATGGTATAATGGCGGCGCAGCTCCCCGACATCATCGGGGCGCGCTGCCGGGTGCAAACAGCTAATATGTGGCCCATCCGTGGGCTGGGTGAGGGCTTGCGGTATATGATCGTTAACCGCAAGCTCACCCCGGAGGTCGATAGAGCCATACGGGACGCGCTGCAAGGCGCAGAGGATATAACCGAGGACGAGCACGCGCTGCCGCTCAGCCAGCAAGGCATGTGGGAGCTTGCCTATATGCAGGGCCGGTGCGCTCCCGTGCTCAGCGACGGCGAGTATTTGCGGGATCAACTCAAGGCCCGTGGCCTGACGTTGGAGCAGGCCGCCGAGGCCTGTGAGGTGAGCAAGGCCGCAGTGCATTCGTGGTGTGCCGGGGTCAAACCGATCCCCCACGCGCGGCAGGAGCTGCTCGCGGTAAAGTTTGGGATAATGATATAAGAGGGCTGATATCAGCCCTCTTATACGGTATTCTCTTTACGCTGCTATTCTGCCTATCAGCCTGTCTACCCCCTGTCTCTCAAGGGTCTTCGCCCAATCAATCGAGACGTGCATTTGCTGCGCTATCCGCTCCCAATATCCCCCTTTTGCCACTCCGTATTTAACGTACCGCAGTCTTATTGCCTCATATTCCAGCGGCGGCAAGCACATCACTTCAAATTCTATCATTCCCACCCAATGGTCGAGATTTTGCAATTCGTCTTCCAGCCATTTTTTCTTCTTTCGCAGTCTTTTTAATTCCCGCGAAGCTTTTATCACCGTGGCCGGAGTGCTGTCCGGCAGCTCGGTACCATGTGGCAGGCCCGTAATCTGCTGCGGGTGAAGATCGTATTGCGCCTCAATTTCCTCGTCAACGCTAATTAACAACCGCTCTTTTTCTGTCCTCGTGCGCTCTGCATTACCCCAATACATCAGCAGTCGCCGCACGGCTGCCCGCTCATCTCGCCTTTCCCGCGTTGCTTTTTTCGGATTCAATTTCCCGCCTCCTTTTTGGATTAAAAACCGTCGTTTTTGATGTAATTTTGCAAATCTTTTCGGTGACCAATTTGCCGCTGCCGTTTATTTGTAGTTTTGTTGTTTTCGGGCGCCCCATTGCCGCTCATTTTCAAAGCTTCTCAAAAATCGAAAAATTTTTCTTCCGATGGGCCACCCCGGTACCACGGAGGGTTGATTTAGCTTTTTGATGCCCCCCTCCCCTCTATTTCAGCCTGTTTCCTCCGGCACAGGTTTGCTGTGTTCCCCCACCGGCGGAGTTGCCCCCGAACCCTCCAACGCTTTTCTCTATCATTCATTTCAACACTTCTTTCCGTGCTTATATGGCCTGCCCTTGTTGTAGAGCATTTTTTCTCGTACAATGCCGTCCACATCCAGTCCCTCATGCCCGAACCAGTCCAGTATGCGGATAAGGCAGTCCGCCATCTCGGTAGCTATGCCCTCGGGTTTGTCGTCCTCGTTTGCCCATACCATGGGGCGCCCGGCGCGGTATTCCTCTACCGCCTCGGACAGCTCGCTATGGCAAAGGGCGACAATCTCCAGCAAATTCCGCTCCTCATCCCACCAGCCATGAGCAACGGCGTTTTCGTGTATTTCCTGCGCCAGCTTGTACAGCGGCTCCTCGTTGTTGTGGATCGTTATCATTTTTCTCCCTCCCATATCAGCGGCCTTCCCTCTGCATCTACCATTACGCACACGCCGCCTTGGCGTATGCTCAGGTATTGTATCCCCGTGAGGTTATCGACATATATTCCATACGTCGCACTCGTATCCAGTATCCACAGTCTACGATTGCCAGCCTCAGCCTTGTTGCACCCGCACAGGGCGAGGGTCAGCAGGGTTAATATTGTTATTGTTATTGTTATTGTTATTGCTATTACTCGTTTCATTTTTCCTCCTTCAATAACTCAAAATAAAACATGACTTTATGCGGCTTGGGCTCTATCATACCGAAACGGACGGCATTGCGATACGTTACGTTGTCGCGCTGCAATACTTCAGGCCATCGTTCTATCGCCTGCCTGAATTTTTCCAATGTGAGACTGCTCTTGTAATTATTGCAGCTTCGGCAGGAGGGCACCAGGTTCTCAATGGCGTTGAGGTCTATGTCTTGGGCGGCGTAAGCTTCGGCAAATTCAAAGGGTATCAGGTGGTCTATCTGCATCTTGGATATGGGTATTTCTGCTCCACAGTATGCACAATGACCGTTACATTTTGCATAAACCCGTTCTCGCGTTTTAGAGTTGAAACGTTGGCGATTCATTTGTTTGTTGTTCTTCCTCCTTTGGTGGTTTGACCATTTCTGCCCGTAAGCTCTCTTTTATGTAGTAATCAATGCCAAGTTGCTTGCATAGTTGTTCGGCTTCTTCCCCAAACTGTTTCCAGTTAATATTCGACGAATAGTAATTCATTTTCCCAATTTTAACCTTGTCAAATATGTCATAACAGTTCTCGATACATTCCAAAACCCGATCTGCGTCCGTTACAGGCTCAAAAGAACACCATGTTTTTATTCCCCAGTCATGCGCTTCTTTCACATCTATAAGCCTGTCGCCTGGCATATATACACCGCCATACATACCATCATAGGTAATACCGTACCAATCGTTTTCATCCAGCAAATCAAAGTCACGGCTCCCATCGCCCTTTGTAAGTATCTGGACATGGTTCCCACTTGCCTTGATAGCCTTTATAATCTGCCGTGTCGCCGTGGTATCATGTCCTGTGGGGTATGGGTCACAGGTGAAACACAGGTGTATCAATTTGCCCGCGATTCCTTCCCGCTCCAACTGTTTAATGGTTGCCTCCACAATCCCATCACGAGGCTTTATGTTAGTGTGAAACTGTTCCCGATCTTTCCTTAACACTGACGGGGCAAAGCAGTAATAACATCTGTGAGGACATCCCGTGTAAATGTTGATAGCATAATCGCCGTACTCTTTTGCTTTTCCTTTAGGTATATAAATCGGCTTCATCTTCATGCCTCCTTCGGCGGTTCTGGTAAATATGCCCAATGGGTTATGTGCTCATGTGATATTCCGCCCCGTGGGTATTTCCAGCGGCAAACCGGTTTGCCGCGAACATCGGCCCGTTCATAGGAGCGGAATCGTGTTCTGCGCACACCGCCGTCAGATACGACCACGAGCACACCGACACGCTCGCAGATTTTCCTCGTCAAATGCACATCTGGCAAACAATCCTCAATCGCGTGCCGTTCCATTCGCTATTCCTCCTTATCCATTTTCGCCCCGCAGTTAGGGCAGTAATTTTCTGCTATGGCTGTTCTCCTTCTGCACTCTGAACATCTGTATGTTTTTCTAAAAACAGAAATATCGCCGCTATGCGTAGGTTTCCAAAACGAGCTATCAATGCCTATCCACTGCCCATGCACCACAGGGACAACATCGGCGGCAGGGATTTGCTCGATGTATTGCGTTGGCTCAAGCCCCTTTGCCCATGCGTGTCTTACTACCAATATCGCTTTTTCGCGGTCTATATATTCTTTACTCATTTGTTTCCTCCGGCTCGCTTACACCATCGAAAATGCCCAAAATCTGTTGGAGCAATTCAATCTGCCCGTTTCTGTGACCATAGCGATACCCAGTTGTATATGTTTCAACAGTGTCTCCGCTATTCTTGGCTTTTTCAGCAACAAGTGCTTGATACTTAGCCCTCAAATCTTCAAGTTCCACAGCCGGAGCAACATCGGCGGCAGGGATGTCACCGAACGTATCGCACAGGTCAGCAATACGTATTCCGTGTTTTTCCGCTATCTTCTCTGCAGCATCTGCCGCGTTTACATATTTACTCATTCTCCGTCCTCCTTGTTCATCCTTGCTCCGCAGGTATCGCAGTACAGCGCTCTGTAATCTTCCCATTCATGTTCTTCGCCGCATTCTGAGCAAATCTGTATTCCATTCTCTTCGATCCACCGTCCGCGCCGCACCGGGGTAACATCGGCGGCGGGGATACTGTCGAGGAGGTCTATACAGTCCCTAAAACAGTCTGCCGCCTCATTGTCCCCGTCTAATACGCAATCTGTGATCCACATTCTAAGCCGCGCCTTAGCCGCTTCGCGCTCTATGTGCTCTTTACTCATTGTCAGTACCTCCCGCCCCATAAAAAATCTTGAATTTCTTTGGTTAATCGTTTTTGGCTCAATTGGTATGTTTGACTTGTAATTTCTCTCTGCTCTTTTTTGCCTTGATATAAATCAATCATAATCTCCCTTTCCTTCATTTTTTGTTGAGCTTCTTGTTCATCAAATCCGCATGAGAGTAAGTAGTTATAATAATCGTTATCGCTTTTGGCCATTGTTGCCCTCCATCCTTTCTGCGTTCAGCCAGTTTTCCAGCGTTCTCTGACATTCCGATATGCCCAGTTCGCAGAGCATTTCGATCCGTTTGGCACAATAAACCGCCGGGCAGCAGTCGCAGTCCACTATCTCGGCGAGTTTGTCCGCCAGCCATTCGGCGGATTGCTGTTTTAGGTATTCGTGGTTAGTCATGCCGCTCACCTCCTGTTTTGTCCATTTTAGCCCCGCAGTTGGGGCAGTACTTAAAAGGCGATATTGGTGCATCAATAAGACTTCCGCTGAATCCGCATAGCGAGCAAGTCGGTCTCAACGCCCGCTCAATCCACTCCCCATGCACCACCGGGGCAACGTCGGCGGCAGGGATAGCCCCCATGTGTAAATAGTCCTCTATCACCGCCGCAGCGCAGGGCCAGCCGTAGCATACCGCGCAATAGTAGCCCTCGGCCATAGCGCCGCTCATAAACTCGTTTTGGTTTGGGGTCGGACTATTGGCGCCAGTTTTGAGCTCGACGTATATGCCATGGTAGCCGCCCCGGGCGGCAGGTATAAATACATCGGGTACGCCAGAATGTACCCCCTGCCCTATCAGCCGCGCAGCGGTGCGCTTATCGCGTAAGCCGCCGTTGGGTATGTGGTGGTAGAGTTGCAGTGCCGGATACTGCGTCCGCATCATCCGTGCCCAGTTGGTCAGGGCGGTCTGGTGCTCGTCCTCTTTGCCTATTACCGGCTGGGCAGGCCGCCATACGGGTATACCCGCCCGGTTGAGGGTCATGGTGTAGTCTTTCAGCAATTGTTTTTACCTCCTTTTTGATATCGTCGTAAAATCCGACGCATTTACAAGGCCCCGGCAAAAGCCTCGCGCTTTGCGCCGCTTAACACCGCCGCTTGGGCGGGATTTTGACATATTTGAAATAGGTAAAGCCGAACTCTGTCGCGCCGCTCTCGACGAGGATATAATCTTTCGGAGAGCGCGGCGGCTTGGCCGGCGTGTAGTTGCGTTTTATTGGTTTTGTCTGCTCCCTGCCGCAGGGGGCAAGGTTGCGGGTCGCCATGTAGTGATGCCCGCCCTGCTCCGGCGTCCAGTGATTAAACAAGTAATTGGCTAATCCCGTATAGTCCGGGCCGTGATCTATGCCGTCATAATGGATGTGCGCCCGGAGGTGTTCGCAGCGGTTGACGCTGCCCAGCGTCCATTGTTTGCGTATGGCCTCCTCCGGCACTCCGTCCGTCAGCATGTGGGCGTGTATGCGGTGGGTATTTTTGCCGCGCCCCATGTAGATAACGATTTTTGCCTCCGGGTAGGCGTAGAGCAGCCGGCGCCGGAAGTTGACGCAGAGGCGGCGGAAATCCTTAAAATCGTGCACCTCGTGCTCGTCGTCCTGGGTCAATGTGCTGTACATCGAGGCCGGGGTGAAGTTCTCGTTGATGATCCTGGTATGTGCCCGGCGGGCTACCTCGGCATTGAACCGCGCCCTTTCCTCGTCCGTCTTAAACCTCGGTTTTCGCGGGCGGTAGGGTTTTTGCGTCCTGTCGCCCACGGAGTATATAATCCGCTCCAGCACCACGCCGGAATATATATCACGCCGTACCCGCTGCATAGCGGCCTCCTTTTTTAATAATCAGGTCTTGGCCCTTTGCCGGGGGCGATAGTTTGCAGCGCGGGTCATTGGCCCGTTGGCCGCACCTGCCGCCACCCTATCAATGGAGGACCGGGTGATTGCCGCACCCGGCAAAAGGTCAAGTCCTGCCCGTGTTACCGGGCAGGTTTTAATGCGTGTATGTCCTCGGTTTTCTTTGTGCGGCGCGGGATAAATATCTGCTCTATCACGCCGTCGCTGTGGTCGTTCATCAGTTCGTCCGCCTCGAGGATATGCAGCTCCCGCCCGTCAATGCACAGGCGGCATGAGCCCTTGTACTGGGCATATGTCCGTCTGGCTTTCGCAAAGTCGTTGGTCTCAATAACGGTCTGCGTCCCGGCGGGTGTGCGGATCAGGACGGTGTAGGTGGGTAGCGCTTCCTTTTTCTTTTTTGACATTTTTCAGTCCTCTCCCAAATCCCCGATTAGATCAACGCCTATTTTCGCCAGCTCGTCGGCGGAGTATTGGTGCTGAATGTGGTTCATAAAATAACTCCCAGCGATTTTTTTGACGTTGGTTTTCGCCGCCGACAGGTAGCCCTCAAATTTTTCCGAGTTAAACAGGGTGCAGGGGCGCATATACTCCTGCATGCTTGTCCCCTTCCACGTTGCCCAGCGGCTGTCTATTACCCGGCGGCAGTCCTCCGGCGTGTGCCCCTCCGCAATGCGGGCGTTGATATAGCTGCGGTTTTTCGGCGTTTTTTGATATTTTGTCCCGGCGGTGGTGTTGAGGTAGTCTATGACCGCATCGGCGGCGGTCGTGTCAGTGATCGCATTGCGGGCGGTAACCTCTCCGGTCTCCCGGTCTATCGTTACTATCAGGGCGGGCCTGCCGTTGATGCTGACAGCGGCCCGGCCTTTTGTGTCCACGTGCTCCCCTATGGCGCGCAGGAGCATGTCATATATCTCCCGGCTTTCCACGGTTATATCTCCTTTTTCTCCTTTTTCGTTTCGCTGCGCTCTATGGCTATGCCGATAGCGGCGGAGCCGGTGCTCTTTACGGTGGCCTTAACTCCGTCCGTGGTGGTTATGACCGCTTTATCTACAAATCCGCCGTACACCCGCTCGGCAAGCTGCTGCAATATCTCCCGCGTCTGCTCGTCCACGGCCATGCGCTTCTGGTGCGGATTGCCGGTAAAAAGCTCCTCGATCACGTCATTTGCTTTTTGCAGGGCCTCAATGCGGTCGCTCTCTCCCCGAAGGGCAGCCTCATGAGTGTCACGGTCGCGTCTGGCCTCCTTGCAGTCACATATGAGGGTAGCTATCGCGTCCTCGTCCGGGTCGTCGAGGTTTGGGTGCAGCGCCAAATAGCTTTTGATGTTGATTATCTGCCCGCAGTAGCGGCAGGCGCCGTGAATCCTTTCCGTTGTTTCCATTTTGTTTGTCCTCCTTTGATATGTTTTTTCGCAGTCTTTTTACGAGCAATAGCTTTCCAGCACTGTCAATCTGTAACTGCCGTCCTTGTCCGGCGTATCGTCAATCTGTACCGATTGAGGGATTATAAAAGCGGGGACGACACCAAACGTGAAACACGAGTCGAAGTCGTGGGCGGAGCCGTCCG
>ERZ779877.615-NODE-615-length-37107-cov-52.489285_pt1 | contig 37107 bp, 55 predicted proteins | sample MGYA00511556_ERZ779877 | MGnify/ENA primary metagenome ERZ779877 (study PRJEB29588, sample SAMEA2159338) | human gut metagenome | biome: human gut; feature: human-associated habitat; material: faeces | place: Denmark | collected 2008/2010 ...
ACGGCGTTGAACTCAAATACATCAAAGCCGGTGGAAAAGAACCATCTATCAGCAACCAAACTGAAAAATAGATGATTCATAAAAAATATTTAGATAAATAATAAAAGAATATAATATTATATACAGTTAATAATGCAAGTATTGAAGATTAAATATCAGACAGATGATTAGTCATTAAATATTATACAGAATTATATGAGGTAGTATAGTTCTGTATAGCATTTTGTATACAATAGAATAAATGATGGTAAATCATAGAAAGATATAAAACAACAAATAAAAACATTAAATAATATAAATTTGTTAGATAGCTGGTTTATTCAGTGTAGTTTTTATGATATACCAAAAGTAGATAAAGTAATCTTTGGTGGTAAGAAGAATTATTTTTAGAGATTAAAAAATAATATATCTAAAGAAGAATTTAAATTAAAACGATTATCATTTATATATTCAATAGGTGAAGTTGTTAATAAATCAGTTAAAGGAAACAGAAAATTTCATATTGAATAGGATTTAGAAAATATTATCTTTAAACCAAATAAATCAACTAAAATAAATTTAAAACTTATAGGTTTAAATAAGCGAAAACAAATATTATCTAAATTATATTAGAAACAAGAAAGGAAAGAAATAAAGATAGCTTATAAGTTGGATTTAGAATATATTTATGTGATATTTGAAGAAAATGATGTTTATAATTATGAAACTAAATTTATAAAGAATAGAGTTCTTGCTCTAGATTTGAATCCTAATTACATAGGATGGTCTATAGTTGATTGGAAGTCAGAATCAGAATTTGATGTTATCAAATCTGGTGTTTATTCAATTAAAAAATTGAATGATAAAGATTTTAATTTAAAGAATAAAGGATATTCAACTGATTCAAAAGAAAGGAAATATATTTCTGATAAACGTAATTTTGAGTCAATATAGATAGTAAAGAATATAGTAAATAAATCTATATATTATAAGTGCTAGATTATTTCTATTGAGGATTTAAGTATTAAATCATCAGATAAGGAATTAGGTAAGAGGTTTAATAAGTTAGTTAATAATTCATGGTGTAGAAATGCATTTGTGAATAATTTAACTAAAAGATGTAATATTCATAATATTAAGCTATTGAAGGTGAAACCTGATTATTCATCATTTATTGGTAATTTTTTATATAGAAGCCTACATTTACCGGATATGGTTCTTGCTTCAATAGAGATTGGTCGTAGAGGATATGAGTTTTATAATTAGTATATAAGTAAAACTAAAGAAATAAAAAAGAATATAGTGAGACCAAATTTAAGTATGTTTAATAAGTTGTATCTTAAGTCGTTGGAAGAATTTAAGTTACAACCAATATACAAAGATTTGATTGAGTTGTATTACTTCTTCAAAAAGTCGAAACTTAAATATCGACTTTCTATAGATTCATTCAATCTATAGTTTTCTAGATTCACTTCATACAAATCATATATATGTTGTATATAATATAAAAGTTATATATGTTATAAGTGAATTATTTAATTATGATAATATATTGAACATAACACAAAAACTAATTGTTGTTGTTCACAAGTTATTATAAATATATAAATTAAGTTTAACTTGTAATGAATACACAAATTTTATCAAATCGTTTTGATTTAACTATTTCTGACACATAGTTATATGTCTATATAAACTTCTTATGCAGAATAGAAGGTTGGAAAACAAGATGTAAAAATCTTCATTGGGCAGCTCCTAAGAAAAACATTCATACTTATTTAGATGAGTTTTTGGATGTATTGTCAAAATATCAAGATTCATTGGCAGAAGATATAATGGGAATTACTGGTCAAAGATTAAATCCTACTTGCATAAAAGGAACATTTTGCTCAACAAATAACGCAACAGATTTTATTAATTAGGTAAATACTGTTACCTTGATTTTCTTTAATAAGATACCGGAAAATCCTAATTATGCAGGAATAAAATCTGAAACAGAGAACTTTATACATAATATTAAGACATATATGTATTTGTTCAGTTTATGTGATATTTAATAAGAAATATTTAACATATACATCTTTCAATTAGGAAAAATAAAGATATTTCTGTAGTGGTCTATAAGTTCGTTCCTTAATGAGGGATTATTGCATTATAAATAGTGCACAAATAAAGAATGCAATTGACATTAGTAAATAGATTATTTTAATGATTTGAAAGCATCTTCTGTTTTATTGTTATATGAAGATAATTAAAATAATTTCATATTTACTTCTATTAAGATGATGAAATAGGAACATTGTTTATTAGTAATAAAGAGTAACCAGATGTTATTAATATATTACATATATATTAATAGGTGAATGAAACACATGCCGGTAAATAATAAATGTGGTTGTTTATGAAAATAATGTTTTTGGTATAATAAATCTTATTAACTCATAAAACCAAAACGATATATAATAAATATATAGTATAGTAAGCTTATAGATTTTATTGGGATATAGTATAGTGGTAATACGACTGACTCTGGATCAGTAATCATAGGTTCGAATCCTGTTATCCCAACATTTTTTCATTTTTATTATCATATAAAAAATTAAAGGTTAATAAGTGTTTATGCTTATTAACCTTTATTGTTTTTAATTATTAGTCTTCATAATAATCATCCATTTCATATGGATCATATGACTATTCCTATTCAATTCTGAAATTATCTATAACATTAGATGCTAATGTTTCATCTTTTACCTTTTCAATAATATCTGGATCATTAATCATAATTTCTTGATCACCATCAGTTAACATTAAACCAGAAATTACAACATCTTTAATATCACATTCTCTATATGCTGGATCATTTGGAACATCTATATCATTTGATGGATATGCTGCATGATCAATATTTTCATAATCTACTTCTGCGTTGAATGATAAACACATACCATAATCTTCTAATGAACGTGTTAAAATAGTAGCATTTTCATTTTTTGAATTAATATATGGTAATATACTGCACATGAAACAATCATCATCTCTATCATCTTCTTGAAAAACCCCATTAGTAAGAAGATCTTTTGCCAATGCATTGATAATATTTTGTGGTAATACAGAAAGATCACTTAAATCAATATCACCATCTTCATCATAATATTGAGATGGTATATTAATTGTATTTTCTTCCATATTTTCGTTAATTTTTTTCTTAACAATTTTGCTAATATCTTTCATTATAGCTTCATATAATGCCTTTTTATTCATGTTAAAAAATTAAAATTTTATTTTTATTATTTATTTGTTTTATAAACATTTTAAAATAAAAGTTATATAACAGATAGGTTAAAATAAAAGTATTATAAAATTATGCCTACACGTTGTAATATTATAGTCAAAAGTGGTATATCAGGACGCAATATTTTGTATAGACATTGTGATGGTTATCCAGACAGTGGTACAGGTGATGATTTAAAAGCAGTATTAGAAAAATATTCAAAAAATGTAGAAGAATATGATTATGAATCATTAACAAAACAAATACTTGATTCATATGATGATATACAAGAAGATGATAAAGTTGCAAGAGATATTTCATATTTGTATGAAATAACTCTTTTTAATCATACTATATTTTATACATGTTATAAGGTTCCAGTAATTGGAGATTATGATATAGATAATATAGATGAAGATGAAAATTGTAGTATTATAGAATGTAAAGAGTATAATAATGTTTATACAGATAAAAATCAGTTAGAAAGTACAAAAGAAGTAATTGATGATGCAAGACAATTACTTGAATATACAAATAAACGAAATTATTTTATTGAACAAATAATTAAGAAATATAGAGATTCTAATACAAAAGATATTAAGTTAGTTACAGAACTTTTAAAATTATCATATGATCAAGGATTTAATTGTAGTAGATTAGATAATATTTAATAAAGAATTAATTATGGAAAGAAAGTTAGATATTCATTTACAGTTTGAATTACCAGATAATTATGATATAGATATAATTACAGATGGGTTAGAAGATAAAAAGATGTGGTCACGCATTTTAAATTTAATAACAGATAATAACATTTTAAATTTAATAACAGATAATAAAGGAGAAATCATTGATATATGTAAAAAAGCTTCTGCTAAAATAAGTTAAACTAAAATAATTACATGAAACATTACGATTCAATAGATAATATAAAATATAATACTGAATTACTAGGTGAACAAGTATGGGCATTTAATAAATTAGATGGACAAAATTTCTGTGCTAAATATTCTGTTAAGAAAAAGATGTTCACAAATTTTGGTTCAAGAAAATGTATGGTAGATGAATCATCTGAACAATTTGGTGATGCTGTACGTTATTTTAAATCACATAATTATGAAAATATATTATCTAATATTGTTGAACAACATAGAGGTAAGAAAGATGTATTTTCAGGAGTTGATGAAATTACATTTTTCTTTGAATGGTATGGAGAACATAGTTTCGCAGGATTTCATTCATTAGAAGATAAAGATAATATGCATCTTGCATTGATTGATGTATTTATAAAAAAGAAGGGATATATTGAACCAAAAATTTATATGGATTTATTTAAAGATTGTGGTATTGAATTACCTCAATTAGTTTATACAGGTCCATTAGTTAAAGAGTTTATTAAAGATATACAAGATAATGATTGGACTGAATCTAATTGTAAATATCCATATATAAAAGAAGGTGTAGTAATTAGGCGATCAACATTATTAAAGGGACAACGAATGCCTAAAGTAAAAGTTAAAACAAAATGGTGGTTAACTGAATTACATAAGAGATATACAGAAGAAGAATGTAAAATATTAGAATAATTATGGTAAATGCAGAATTAGATGAAATAGTAAAACAAATTATTAATATATTTGGGAAACATATAGAATGTGTAAGTTTATCAGGAAAATCTTATGCAACTGGTCATGAAAATTATTATGATTTAATTTTTAGGAATACTACATCATATACAGCTAGAATGTTTGGTTATCAATATAGAAAATTTTTAAATGAATTAGCATTGTTAACTAACGGTGAAGTAAAGAAAACAAATTCATTTTCTGGTTTTGTATATTATTGGTTTCCTGGATTTTTATTTAAGAAAGATAATTTGAAAATTGAATTTGGTAGAAAGGGTTGGGATAAACATAGAGGAGATGATTCAACTACATGTTTTTATATGACTACTAATAACAAATATTTAATTGAAGAGATTACAAATTTTATTTTAAAAGATAGAGATAATCTAAGAATTTTAAAGAAAAATAATTATGAATAATAAACCAATATTAGTTGTACCAAAAGGTAGATTATATACAGGAGTTAAATCATTATTTAATGAATGTAATATTGATATGCCAGACGAAAATACTCGTAAATATTATTTTCCTGATTGGTCAGACGACTGTGCATTGTTTATAGCTAAACCAAAAGCAATACCTGAATTAATTGCAAGTAAGTTTTGTGAATTTGGTATATGTGGTTATGATATGGTTAATAATAGCGAGTACGAAAATGAATTAGAATTAATATCACATACAGGTTTAAATAAGGTACAAATATGTTTAGCATCAAAAATGACATTAGATGAATTAACGTCATTGAAACATCCTATAATATGTGCAACTGAATTTGAAACAATAGCAAAGCATTATTTTACAAATAAAATGCATTGTCCATATTATATATTGAATACATCCGGTTCAACCGAAGGATATATCGATATTGGAGCTGATTGTATTATAGATGTTGTGGAAACAGGTGCGACATTAAAAGCAAATGACATAAAGATACTAAGTAATATTATTAATACTGATACATGTATATTTGAGCATGCTAGTTTAATGGATTGTTGGTTACCAACAAATATACAAAAAGTTTATAATTTATGCAAACAGAAAAACAATTAACGTTTAATATTGAATTTGACGGTAATGATGGTACTGGTAAAACTTATGTAATTAATCTTATTAAACAATTTTTTAATAATTGTATATTTAAAGATAGAGGTATTTTCAGTAAAGCTACATTACAAAATAAAGAGTCAGAAGAAAAAATGTATGATTATATTGATAATAATATTGATAATGATACTTTATATATTATTTTAGATGATTTTCCAGAACATTGTCAACAAAGAATACAAAAAAGAGGAGATTCATTAGATGAAGAATTTCATACATTAGAAGATTTAGAGTATTATAGAAAATCATTTATGTTACTATATAATCATTGTAAAGAAAAAAAATATAGTAATGTATATTTAGTTTCAAGAATACCATATGATAGTACAGGAACTATTATAGAAATTATAAGAGATTTTATTAAGAAACAAATAATGAATAAATCATGAGTAAAATTATTATAGGTACAAGTAATCCTGGTAAAATTAGAGAAATTGCATCAATTTTAAGTCCATTGGGATATGAAATTGAACCACATGCATTAGATGTTCAAGAGACAGGTAAAACAATTAAAGATAATGCTATACTTAAAGCAACTGTATATAGTAAAGAATATCCTGATACATATGTTATTGCAGAAGATAGTGGTTTAGTTGTTCCTGGTTTGAATAATTTACCTGGACCATATTCAGCTCGTTTTCATGAGGTTACAATAGATAATGAATTAAATGTTACTAATGTACCACATGAAGAGTTTACAACAGACAAGTCAGAACATGACAGACTTAACAATGAGAAATTGTTACAATATATCAAAAAGATTCCATTTAATGAACGATCTGCATATTTTGAAGTATGTTTTGCAATAGCAAAAAATGGTATTATCGAAAAAACGTTTAGCGGATATTCATATGGATATATATTAGATGAATTAAGAGGTACAAATGGGTTTGGATATGATCCTATATTTGTAGGTGATAATACATTTGGTAAAACATATGCTGAATTAGATTCTGCAAGAAAAAATTTGAAGAGTCATCGAAAACAAGCATTAAAGCAATTAGGACTTTGGGTTTCACAAAATATTGAAAATTAAAAGATGAAGAAATTTATATTTCCTGGTTCATTTGATCCATTTACAAATGGACATAAAGCAATTGTAGATCAGACATATAAATTATGTGATGAATTTATTATTGCATTAGCAACAAATTTAAAGAAAGGTGAAGGACTTATTAAACGTTCAGAGCGAGTTAAGTTAATTAAGGAAATTTTCAAGGATTATCCTAATGTAACAGTAATTGATATGACTGATACATTAATTTCTGATTATTGTAAGAAAAATAATGTTTCATATATTGTTAGAGGCATTAGAAATTCAGAAGATTTTACATATGAAAAGTCTTTGGCTGCAACTAATCATTATTTAGCAGGTGTAGAAACAATGTTGGTAATGGGCTTTTGTGAACCTTATAATATTGATATTTCATCTACATTTGTAAGAGAGTTAGTACATTATAAACTTCCTATTGGAGAGTTTGTACCTCCTGTTATTGAGAAATATATTAAGGATAATAATTTAACGTGGTAATAATTTATGAATAAAATAATAGAAGAAGATTTGAAATCAATAGAATATTGTAAAACAGTATTATATCCTAAATGGAATATTAAAGACTTATTTTCTATTGATTTTGAAACATTTAGAAAAATGCCTTTAGTTGTAGAAGGTGAAAGTAAAGAAATACGTGCATTAGATGATGAATATTGTATTATCTATTTTAAACCTACAATTTATTCATTTACATATAATAGAACGGGTATTGTAGAAGGTAGTAATATTCCTCGTGTACATGTAAGTAAAGTATTATGTGAATTGCTTAAAGAACATGGTATTAAACATGCATATCTTGATTATGGCGATGAATTTGTTTTAGCTCGTATAATTAAAGATGCACCAAATATTGAAGTTGTAGTTAAAGCAAATCATACAGGTACAAGTAAACACAGATATTTTGGTATGGGTAAATCACACGTAAGAAAAACACATCCTTATTATGCAGGTATGAAAATTAAAGATATGGAACCATATCCTGAACCAATTGTACGTTTTGATTGGAGAAATCCATTCTGGGAACCAGACACACATAAGATGTTAGCAGATGAGGTTATGTGTGATGCTCAAGCAGATTATTATATTGATGTAAAAGAAGCAAGAAAAACAGCAGCTATGACATTTTCTGTATTATCTGACTTTCTTGCAGAAAAAGATATTGTAATATATGACTTATGTTTGTTTATATCAGAAGATGGTAAGACTGTATATGGTGAAATTTCACCAGATTGCGGACGATATAGACATTATGATCTTGGAAGTCTTGATAAAGATGTATGGCGTGCAGGAGGATCATCAGATCAAGTATTGGAAAAGTGGAATTTACTTTATAAAATGATTACACAATAATAATTTTTATTATGAGAAAATATGAAGTAGAACTAGAAGATTATCATGGACATTTTTTTCATCATAGATTTGAAGCAAAAGATGATGATGAAGCATTAAATGAAGCTAATAAATATGGATTTAAACATTTTTCATCTGATGATAATCTTTATTACGTAGAAGGTGATTATGTAGATTATTCTAATACATCAACTGAACATTTTAAAGAAAATATAAAAAAATATCACGAGATATTTAAATATTTGAAATAAAAATAAAGTCACTAATAAGAAGTTAAATTCCTATTGGTGACTTTTTTTATTTCAAATAAAATATGTATCTTTGTATATAATAAGTAATTAATAATTTAATTAACAATGAACATTATAACAAATATAAAAAAATCATATAAACATATACCATATAGTTTTAAACATTATATTATGGTAATGAAATTGGAAAAGAAATATATAGGTTATTATAAATATCCTTTTCATGATTTGGATAAAATTTTCATGTATATATTTTTTCCATTTTTAGGAACTAAAGTAATACAAAAAATACATACAAGATTTGCAAAACATCATTTGCGTAAATATAAAAAACATATGCATTTTGACGAGGCGATTCTCGATTGGGAATCTGCAAGATTTACGAAACCTGATAAACCCATGGATGCATGGGAAACATATCAGAAGTTATTTACTGATTTTAGTGATGATTTATTGCCTATATTTGAAAAATTTAACTTGAAGCATTAAAACTTTATGTAGTAATATACATATAAAATATATAATTATTTTAATACATTAGTTTGTTATTAAATAGGCATAATTTGTTGGTCAGTGCCTTGGGATGCTCTGTTACACTATAGTTGTATTATCTCCTTGCTGAGGTGTCAGTTCGAATCTGACTTTAATAACATTAAGAATTAATGTTTATATAACTATATCAATGACATTTATAATGTATAGTTTAATGGTGTATGTGGCAACACGTCGTGAAAACGGAAAATAAGGTTCGAATCCTTTTAACTATATTATAAAAAGTTGAATAGTTATAAATGCAAGATATAACGTTTATCGTCGAAGTTTTATAGGATCTGATTGAAGTGCGGATGTTTATTATACCTGTTGCGTTCAAAAATGTAACAAATGTCCCTATAGATTGAAACATGGATTGAAGTGAATATAAGATGATGTGGATTTAAATTTGTTATATTTTGCATTATTTTTTATATATAAAATTATGGACAAAACAAATAGGAAAATTATTGATAGTTATGTTGCTATTCATGATGGACGTACATTTACATTATGTCATATACCTAATGGTTCTATTATTGTTATAAAATTTTCAACAGAACGATTTAGTAATATATATATTTCTTTTGAAACTTTTATAATAAGTAAGTATACAGATAAAAATGGAGCAGACCTTATATGTTTTATATCTGTTACAGATCCTGTAATGGGTAGATCATTTATAATTGATGTAAATAAAGAAAGTATATGGCAGCATTATAATCCTAATAATCTTGATATAACAACATTAAACTTTGGGTTTGATAAAAAATATTTAGAAATTGTTGCTATATATGATAGACCTATTACTACATTAGATAACAAAAAACGATGTAATCAATATAAATTATATGGATGGAAAAAGTATGAATTAACCCCTATTTTTCTTAGAGAATTTAAATATGATTATGAGTAATTATACAGAAACGATATTACCAGATATTAAAAAAATTGATATTCATCCAGGGATGTTATTTAAATGTAAAGTATTAACAAGTTGTACTAGTAGCAATTCCGAATATAGTTTTGCAAATGGCATTGTTATGGTTGATAAGTATGATAGGTATTTTTTAATGTTAATATGCAGAACACAATTTGATGCAAATTATGATACAAATACTGGTTTATGGTATGATGATTTTAAACGAATAACATTTTATGGCCAACCATGGTATTTACATTTAGATAAGTATCCAAATAATTTTGGATTATCACCAAAATTATTTGTTGTAACTGATATTATATTTTGTGGTAGACATATTTATGAAAGTAATTGTGATTTATATAATATAGAAAAAAGTATACAGAAAAATTATGTATATACACCATCATTAGATTGTAAATGTTTTAAAATACAAATGCATGGTACATCATATTCAACAGATTCGCCGTATAAGCAATTAGACCGTTTACGAGAACAGAATAAAATTTGATTAGATATGAATGGTAAAAAAGAAGATAGTTTTTTTATTCCTAAAAAACTAGCAGTTGGATTTAATAAAAGATCTGATACATATACAGGGAAAATTGGTTACGTAATTTATTATGATGCGATGAATAAATTACGTAAAGAAGCTTCATGGAATTCCTGGAGAGATCAGAAAATAGATCCGTTATATGTAGATAATGAACCTATTGATGGTTTTGTATTAAATAAGCGAGTGGGTGGTGAAAGATGGTCACAACGTATGACATTCGCACGTATATTTGATCCGCGTGGATTTGAAATCGAAATATCAATAGATAATTTACTGTATATATTAAATTGGTGTAATACTGATAAAAAAGAAATTAAAGGTAAATTAGTATATAGTTATTATGGTACTGAACTTGTATTACTCCCTGTAAATTCTACAGATTATATTGAATCAAAGGAAATGTCAGAAAAGATGTTTACTAAGAATTCATTTAAAGAAAAAGATTTAGTACCAGGTACGTTATATAGATGTAAAGGTAATAATAATGTCGTATATATTGGTAAAGTAAAATTATCCACTGAGTTTGATAAGAAATATGTAAGTAAACTTGCATTTGTTTCTGTTGATGAAGATACATGGTTATATAATTGTCATAATTATATAGCTAATAATGATAATGATAATAATAGAGATTATAGTGATTGTCTTGTATTTAAATCTGCATCTAGTATAATAGCAGAAATACAGCAAGATTATTTTTCAAAAGAAAAAGTAAATGATTATTTACATAGATTTAGTTTATCTTCATACTCATTTGATTTCTGGCATAATTTATCAAATATTGTAGATAAATTTGTACCTGATCATGAATGTATAAAAAATAATTATAAATCACCTTATACTATTTCATATGATTTATCGGATAAAGATGAAAATGGAAAATTTGTAGTTAAAGATACATTTAGATATGAAGGTACAAGATATGATAGATTAAAAATTGTTCCAGAATGGTTTAATGAACTTCCTAATTCATATAGTAAATCTGATATAATTAATAATAATGTTAGAGCATTGAAATCGATCATATCACCTGATGGTAAATCTGTATTGATACAAGATTTTATTATGCTTAATAATGAAAATGCTGCTTGGAAATTGTGGTTACCGTCTTATTTACCATATATGTATGATTTTATGGAAATTAATATAAATACAGGTTATAAGAAAATATGTGATCCAGGACATCCACAATCACTAATTTTTAAATCACAAGAATTTCCAAATCAATCTGAACCTGGTGAATTAAATAAAGCAATATCCAATAAAAAAGATGTAGTTATATCTGATAATAGGTCATTCTTATATTATATAACAAAAGATGGATATATATCATCATCATTACAAGAGCAGATTGCAAATGATAGAATTATAAAATTTGGTTATTCAAATGGTATTAAAGCAAATGCATGGAATATTCCATCTGCTATACAATTACCTATGAAATTACCTAATTAATTTTTTTATTTCAAATAAAATATGTATCTTTGTATTGTTAATGAAATAATAAACAATTAAAAAATAAAGATTATGAATACAAAGAAAAATAAGACAGCAGAGAAGAAATATATCCTTAGTGCAGATCTTCCATTCGGTAATCTGAAAAAGGATACAATCTTTACTTATAATGCAATAACTAAAGTTGCATCATTTCCAAATGGTGTACAAATTTCTGATTTTGATATTTCAAATTCAAAGTTTGTAAAGAAATGTGTAGATATTTCTTTTAGTATTGATGATATAGTATTATATGATACAAGATTGTATAGAATCACAGATATTAATTATATAACAGGTATCTGCAGTCTTCATGAGGTATATGCAAATAAGGAGATTTCCAGAGTTGGGTATCATCGTTTGAAACCGGTAACATTCTATTATTTTATTAATTCATCTGGTCAGACTTCATCATCTTATATTGGAAAAGATCCAGCAGCTGATTCATGGAGAGCATTAACAAATAATCTTTTTTATACAAAAGATGAGGCTGTTAAATATAGAGATTCTATTTTGAAGAAAAAGATTTAGTAATAAAAGAGACTTGTAAACTAAATACAAGTCTCTTTTTTATTTTAAATAAATATAAAAATATAATATAGAAGTATTATGCCAACAATGATGCCTTTAATGGACAAAGATACCGTTCGATATATAACTTAGAATATTACACCAGAAGAAACAGAATATGTAGCAGGAATTAAATCTACTATTGATGATTCAAAGTGTGAATCATAGAAATGTGATGATGTTATTTATTTAACAAAAATTATCGCATTTTATACTAAATTTAATAATTTAGCAAGTGTAACACCTAATAATCAATATAAGATGCATATTCAAGATTTTATGTGGAGACTACAACAATATAAAGAAGACATATTTGAAGTAGTGCAGTCAATAATTGGAGTATTACAAGGTTCTGATATTACTAAAATTGAATTACCTATTAGTGATAATCCACTTGAAATTATTAATGAGTTAAAACAATGTGTACAAAATTGGATTACATTACATGTAGATGATATTGAATATGAAGGTGCCCGTTCATTAACAAGTAGTTTTCTTTCTGTTATTCATAAGTATGTATACCTTTTTAGATTAGATAAATGCTCTACAGCTGATTATTGTCAAGATTAGAAATTACCTAATCCTGATGCTGGTCTTTGTGGAGTAAATAATGCATATGCAGTAAAATTTTAATATACTATAAATTATGAATCCAATAAATCAACCATCTTAGAGAAATTATAATATTAATGGTAGTACGAGAAATAATGGATTCTTATATAAAATCATGCCTTTATCTTTTAATTTACAATAGAGAGGAAATGATGTGAAAACAAAGAAATATAATAAATGTAAATTTAATATCGGCGATAATGTAAAAGGTTTATGTATAGATGATTAGAAATATCATACAGGTAGAATTACAAATATTTTGTTTAGTTCTACTACACAAGTCCCATATTTAGTTTATGTTATTGATAATAAGACTCGAAATAAATTAACATTAAATTATAATTCATTAAAATATAATAAGAATATTAATGAATCATATGGTTTTGATGTAGCTATAAAATTATATGAAAATATCTTTAATGATAAATATAATAAATTAAAGCGAAAAGGTAGGATGGTAAATTCAATAAAAGTTTTGCTTGAAGATTATTTTAATAATACTGAACAAATGGATATGTTATTAAAAAATTATTCTAAAGAGTAGAAAAAAGCAAGTAAAGCATATGATCAAAGACAAGAATTTTTAAAATCAATATTAGGTAAAGTAACATATAATAAGTATACAAAGGGAATGTTTGCACCTATACCACTATCTGCATTACATTTAACATTTGAAGACTTTTATTATTTGTTTCCTGAAAATAATATTAAAATGAGACCATTGGATAATGAAGTTGGTATTGAAAAAGTATAGAAACTTATTTCTCGTATTAATAAAGAATATCCTAATAATGGTATAAAATTATTAGATAATGGTGTATCTTATACCGTCAGTTCAAATCTTGTATTTAAAAGATTAGATAATATAATTGATTTCCTAATGATAATTCAGAAAAATGTTTTGAAGATAACATCTAATAAAAACAATCCTCAAGTTAATTGGAAGGCGATGTTAAAGAAGTTTAGAAATTATCTTAGATAATCAAATAAAATAAAAATAAATTAATATAACAAATGATAACTACAAATATAAGTAATATACCAGATGCATGGGTTGGTTATTTTGAATAGCAAGTTAACAAATACACGCCTTCTGTAGAAGTTAGTAAACCATGGAGACCTCCTGTTTGTCCGGAACCTATTATGCGTCCTTGTGGACATCATAAAACACAGTTTATTATTAAACATAAAGATCCATCAAAGTATACATGCTCAGTAGATGGATGCAATATATGTGATCCATGTCATTTCAATAAGTATAATCATATGAATATGCCATGTTTTAATTAGCATAAACCTTATGGTATTGCGACCCCTAATATTATAAATCCGTTTGATGATGATGATAGACCAGATTGGCACAAATTTCATTCTAAAAATCGTAAACCTATGATATTTGAAGAAGTTATTGACGAAAATGGTTGTTCACATGGTCCAAATGGTACTATTAATGTTAAACCAATAGGTCATTTATCAGAAATAACAGATGAAATAGAAGACGAAGTAATAATTTAAATTGAAAATTAATTAATAATAAAATAGAAATATGCAAACATCAAGTAAAGTATCATATGATAATTGGAATGATTGGAATTTAGGTGATAAAATTATGAATATTAGACCAGTTGGAACTTATTGTTTCTGCAATTGTCATAATTGTCACCATCATCATTGTGTTGATTGTAAATTTACAGATTCATGTGTTAAATGTGATCATTGTGATTGCTGTGAGCATCATTGTGATTGTAATTGTGAACATTGTAAACATGATCATTGTTGTCAACCAGTACCACCATGTCCTCCACATCATCACCCTCATTGTGATTGCCATGATCCACATTTATTTCCAATAGATACAGATGGAGATGGATTTGTAGAAGGTGATCTAATACATAAAGTACCTGAAAATTATATACCAAATCCAATTCCTGATAATATAGGAAATAATACAGATAAAACAGAAGATTCATCAATAGATACAACCTCTTGTTATGGTATACCATTAGTAGATAGTATTCCTGATGAAATTGAACCAGTCGAAACATCAGATGATGTAGATTCTATATTAAATGATGTAGATGATTCAAATTTAAATACAGAATCTAATGATATTTTTGAAGAATAGAATGAAGATTCTGATAATGCAGTGGATGAATTAATAGAAACATTTGGTTCAGACGATGATACATGGTCAACTGCAAAACTTATGGATACAGATTCACATGAAATTATTACAGAATCACCAGTTGAAGAACCTGAATTAAAAGAAGTCGAATCAGTAATTGAAGAAGAAAAACCTACACGCGGACGTAAACGCGTTAATAGAGGTGGACGTAGAAAGAAAGAAGATTAAATATATTTTATAATGTAAAAAGAGACTTAGAATTAAAGATTATTCTAAGTCTCTTTATTTTTATATAAACTTTTTAATTTCATATTACTATAAAATATATGAATATTAAAGCATACATTCATCCCACCAGTCAGCGCGGAATGTCATATCACATGACATAAGGTCTGTACTATCATAATTAAGTGTAGGACCAGGTACACCTGTTGTAGGGAAAATGTAATAGAATACCCATTGCCAATAAGGATTACCAGCACGATCTTGCATAGTAATAGTCATTGAAGGCGCAACATAATCTTTCTTAAGACCTTCACGACCTGTAAGAGGGTCATAAATAAGGTCAACCCATTCACGAAGGAACTTATATGTATAGTTCTCTGGTGAGCCGTTATCATAAGAAAGATTAAGATTAAAGTGTAATGTCAAATCAACGTTTGTTCTATCAGGTTTTGCACCTGCGAATGAACGCTGTGCAAATTTATACTTCTGTTCTGTTGCATTTGCACCAAATGAAGTAGAAATCTAACCAACTGACGATACACCTTCAAGAATAATATTTAATCGCTCATCATCTGTAGTATCTACCATACCTTGAGGACATGTTAATTGAACAGTAAATAAATTCAAATATATTGGTTCCCAAAGAGATGTTGCTACACGGCTATTTCTAAAATGTGATAATCCTAACAAACCTGGGGATTTCTTAGGTAATGTAGGTCCATTTGTTACTGCCATATTATTATCAAAGTATATTTTGTTTATATTTTATTTATTTATCTTCAAAATTATAGATAATAAATTATAGACAAAAATATATTTTTTCACTATAATATAAGAACTTTTTAAATAATTGAGATAAATAATAAAGTTTAAAAAATAAATTTTAAGTAAAGAAGAATATGAAAAAGATTTTATTCGTACTTGCTGCTGTTGTAACATTGAGTTTTGCATCATGCGGTAACAAGACTGTTGGTTATGGTGCTGGTGCTGATTCTACAGCAACAGATACTACAGTTGTTGATTCAGTAGCTGCTGATTCTACAGCAGCAGATTCTACAGCAGCAGATTCTACAGTTTGTCCTATGTAATTTATAAGACAAACTTTAAATGAGAATTTTGTGTAATTAAAAATATAAACAATATTGGTTTATATTAAACTAATTTTAGGAGTGTATCAAATATTTGGTTTATTTGATACACTCCTTTTTATTTAATAAATATTTAAAATTTATTTAACTGAATTAATAATATATGGCAACATGGAATCAAGCAGTTCAATAGATGGGTAAATTCTATTAGCAAAATATTCATACATATCAAGGGGGTAAATCTGGACATGCAACAGGTGCAAGACGTTCATATTCATGTTCGTTATTAGGACATAGTGTTGGAGATGATTGTTCAGGATTTACATCTGCATGTTTATAGTTATTCGGAGCATTTCCTTCATCATATATTGTAGCCTCAAGTGGATTTGCATCAACTGGAGGTTTAACTGCTACATATTTAAGAAAAGCTGGTTTTACACCATTACGCTATATTAGTTATACGTTACTATAGCCATATGATATTGTTGCCAGAAATGGACACGTAGAAGTTTTTTGTGGTATGAATGGAAAATCACCAATGTCATATGCATGGGGTAATATACATGATGGTATTAATGGACATGTTGGTATGCCATGTTGGTTTTCTAAATAGAATTATTCTATTGTATGGAGAAATTCAGGTGTAAGCATTGATACACCATTAGATTTTTCTTCTGTTAATGGAAATACAATGCAGGAGCAAATGAATACAGTATATGGTACTGGTGGTACATTTAATGGTCGTGCAGGTTCACAATTTAATTATACATCAAATACATATCCTGTACATGATGAATATGAAACTATTGCATCAGGGAATGGTTCAAAATCTGTATTTGAAATAGTTGGTGAAAATAAATTAAGATTAACATATACAGATTCTACTGCATATAAATAGATGAATGATTCTTCAGTAATGAATTTAAAAACAACTCGTATATATTCAACAAATGATTCTTCTATGGTATTAGATGAATTATCAATTCCAATAAATCCTTGGGATTCTAGTGTTTCATCAAATACGACAACATTAAATATAGTAAATAGTTCAGTTAAAACTAATGGTTAATGATTTATGGCAGGTAAAAAATTATTAAATGGTGTTTATATAACAAAAAAAATAATGGATACATGGCATCTTAAAGATTTTTAGGCTGCTGGATTTGCCGGATGTTTTATGGAAGAATCTGGTTGTGATCCTGGAGCATATAACGCTGCTGAAAAATCTGGAAGATTTAAAGGGTCATCAGCAAATGGTTCTGGATATGGTGCAGGACTTGCACAATGGTCTAATGCATGGAAACGTCAAATATAGAGACAATTTCATAATTCTAGACCTATAGAAAATTGGTCATTAGATTAGCAAATAGCTATTGTAACACAAGGGTGTTCTGAATCATTTATTAATTTGCTAAGAAAAACTACATCAGTTGGACAATCAACTGATATTGTACTACGTGGCTATGAAAATGGTTCTGCAGGTAAAGGAACAAAATTACGTTCATAGCAATCTATGAAAGCATATACATGGTGTAAAACATCATATATGGCAGATGGTAGCAGACGTACATTTAAGGATGGATATATTGGTGCTCTAACATGCAGAACATCATGGGCAAATGCAGTATTAAGTAAAATGGGTTCTGTAAACCTAGCTGACTTATCAGGATTAGGTACTGAAGTTTCTGGAGGTTTAGATGGTGGTGGTTTTGGTGATACTGGTGGTGCAGGTATGGGAAATTCTAATGCATATCCTGTACATGATGAATATCAAACATTTACTGGTCAAGGTGGTAATATATTTGAGAATTCAAAAGATAATGCATTTCAAATGGCTTCTGCAACATCTAAACAAACAATGTTTTCATCAAAAGATCAATTTGCAAGTAGTCATACACGTATATATTCTACAAATGATTCTTGTATTGTGTTAGATGAATTAAAAATACCATATAATTCAAATGATCCAGCTATAGAATATGCGAATCAAGGTATTACTAAAGAGGATGTTGCAAAAAAATCTGCAGATACATCCACCGGTAAAAAAGATACATCTACAGGTAACACAGATAAGAAAACTAATAGTACAGATAAATCTAATACAAATAAAAATGCAAAGAAATCTAAATAATTATGTTAACAATAAATGGTATTAAATATTTAAAAAAAGGAGAAGTATCATCAGATAAAACTATAACGCATTATTATTATACTGACACTATAAATAATACTTATAATATCATATATAAAGGTAAGAATGCAAAATTATATACAGAAACAAAAGTATATAAAGATGTAACAACAAATTAGATAATAAAGAAAGATTTTTTTAATTATACTATTGATTATGGTACAGGAAAATATGGTGGCGTTTGTTATTCAAAATCAGATGAAGATAAAATATTAGATATGGTTGATACATCTAATTCTGATGGAAGTAATGATGATAATTCTAATACAAATAATGATTCAGATAATGATTCTTCAGTAACAAATAAGAATATATCAAATACTGGAGATAATGCAAATAATTCAGATGATAATAGTAAAGGTTCTAAAGATTCTTCAAATAAAGGTGTATTTGAGGATTCCATGGGAAATAAAGATAAAGATAATCCACGTAGTTCATTACCATTAGGTGCTGATATTGATAATCCAAATGTAATAGGTATTTCAGTACCGGATGTAACAAGTCCTAATATTAAAGAGAATCAATGGTATAATAAAGGTGCAGTATATCCTATAATTCGTATAAATGATCATTATTTTGAATCTACAGAAATATAGCATTTTTCTATGGAAACCGGTTATTATAAGAATTATAATGAGTATGAAATTTATCAAATGCCATTAACAGGTGTTTTACCTACGATGAGACTTATAGTAACTACATCAGACCCAGGTTTATTAAAAAAAGATTTTGTAAAGCAAGGTGATAGATGCAGTGTATTTTTTCAGAGTGGACATGCAATGATTAAGTCTATGAGATGTGATTTCAGAATTACAAATGTTGTTTCAGATTAGATGGATTAGACGCAATATCAGAAATATTAGACCTAGATTATAACCGGAGAATTATATGTACCAGATTTAAGAAATGAAGAATCTAGATATAATTTTAATGGTTCATCACGAGATGCTATGATGGATCTTGCAAAACGTTTAAGATTAAGTTTTTTCTTTTGTGATCCAGATGATACAAACGATGTAATGGTTTGGTGTAATTGTAAATCACCAGAAATGTTTTTACATGATTTGACAACACATGCATGGAAAGATTCTAATTCATTTTTTGAATCATGGATAGATCCTAGATATGGTTTAGCTTTCATGAATATTAATAGATTATTAGGTGAAAGCGGTTATGATGAATCAATAGATATGACATTTTGGACAAATACATTTATTAATAATAGAGCTATTGATGGTAAAGCTGCAAATAAAACAGAAGAAGAATAGAAAGTAAAACCACATATATAGACAAAAATATTTACTAATATTACAGATGATAATGAAGCAGCAACAGTATATCATGTTAATAATTGGAGATTACTTAATAATGCATAGGAAATATAGGATTTTGTTGGTTTAAACTGTAAAATGCAATATTCATCAGTTAACACAGGTTTAATAGATCCAAATAATCCTAATTATAGTGTTGAATTTTCATTATGTTTAAATAGAACAAAATTTGATCCAACACGAGCAGATAATGATTTCTTTGTATTATTAGGACCTGGACGAAATATGACATATGCAAGTGGTGATGCAGCAATGGCAACTTCGGAAACTCAATCATCAAATAAAAATGATCCAGAGAAAATTACAAATCAACAATCTGATGGAGATGCAGCATATCTTGAAGGAACCGGAAATAATATGATGTCATCTGGAAATACTCATAGATTTTATGAAGTTGCATATGAACATAATATGAGAAATTTATTATAGTTACAAAAACAGTATTTACTTGTTGAATTAAATGGTGCAAACTTAAGTATTGTTCGTGGTGAAAAAATGCCTATTGTTTTAATGGATTTAAATAGAGCAGAACAAGCTATTAGAACTGGTCAAGCACGTACAAAAATAGAAGAATGTATGTATGAAGCAGAATCTGGTTGGTATATTATAGATGGTATTGAATGGGTATTCGATATTGACAATGATTAGGGATAGGGTACAAATTGGAGAACAAATGTTAAATTAGTTAGACGAGAATGGCCAGTACCATCTAAAATTAAAGATAAATCAGGTAAAACAATAGATAAAAAAACAGCAAATACTATTGTATTAGTAGATATTGGAAATGGTAAACTTGCTAGAATGGCATATTATGATGCATTAAAACGATATGGAGAAGAACATATTAAAGGTGCAACAACATCTGAAGATGTTGTTGTATCAGCATAGAAAAAATAGAATATAAGTTCTACGACTGATGAACAATAGCAAGAACAAGAAGAAGCAGGTACTATATATAATGCACACGGAAAAGAAACAGTAGACGCAGTTAATTTTAATCTGGATATGATAGATCAATATGTAAAGAAATCAGATTATGTAGCTGGTTCTACTATACCGTTAACTGGTTTAAAATCTTTTATGAAAGATATTTATAAAACCATTTTATCAGAATCTGATAATAAATGTAAATTAGTATCTGGAAGAAGATGGGCAGTAGATGAATACGGTAATAAAGTTGATGGTAATGCATTTATAAAAAAATATGATTATTATAAATGTATGAATGCTATAGGTGAAGTAATGTATTTTAAAAAGAATAATTCTCGACATTTATATGGTGAAGCTATAGATATTATTAATAACGGTATGGATTTTACAGAACTTATGACAAATATTATAATGAAAAGTCCTACTATATTAAAATTATTCTATGATTATGGTGTATCTGCTTATATAGAATAGGCACGAGATGATACAGGTGCAACAACAAAACATTATCATATAGGAACAGATACAATAAAACAAAGAGAATTCTGGGAATCTGTAAAAGCAATATTAGGTTCAGATAGAATACCCGGCACATTAATAACATTTACAAATTACATGACTAAAAATACAAATTAGCAAGTAGAATTTTCGAATAGTAATGATATAGATGAAAATACATTAGATACAAATAGTAATAATGACAAATAAAAAATAGGAGAATAGTATGCGAAAAACTATTCTCCTATTTAATTTAAATATGTTTAGCTTTTAAAATTTTAATAAATTCATCTTCTGTTATTTGTGCGCCTGCAGCACCTTCATGCCCACCACCATGATAATATTCCTGTAAAAATTTACCGCAATGAAATTCATGCGTATCAATAGGATTATATAATGATATTGCCCACATACCATCAGTTAGACGTTTAAATACAATACCATTCTGAACTCTCTCTTTACATGAAGAAAATATTTGTGAATTTGTAGGTTTCTGAATAAACAATGCGCATGCACTTCTATTATCAGGTCCAACTGTCCATGTAAAATCACCATAAGTTTTAATAAGATTCTTATTATTTCTATCTATAATATTACATTCAAGTTTACCTAAATCCTTAAGTTCATTAATTTGAGCTGATAATTCAATAGGCTCATATGTATATATAATATCATATACATAATTAATAATTTTATTAATATTCAAATCATATTTGTTATTTACACCAATATTTACATATCTGCAAAAATCAAAATTAATATTTTCTGCTTCATAACTCCAACTATCCCATGCAGATAATACCTTAAATAAATCAGGAATTCGACCAACAAAATTATATAGATATGTAAATGCATTATACAATGCTGAATGTTTTGTTGTTCTTGTACCAGGAATATCATCAAAATGTAACTCTTCTGATTTATTAATCATAGGTGCATGATGATCAAACCATGTAAGCTTATTGCCATATGTTTTCTTAAGTTCCCTCATTGTTTCTGCAGTATCAAATGAAATATCAGTAATATATACATAATCATATTGATCTATAATATCTGTATGAATATTTATATTCTCCATCATATTATAATCTGCTCCAAATAAAGAAATCATATTTCTGTTTATATGTTTCTCTTCTGTTAAATAATTATAAATGATAGCCATTGAAAATAAGCCATCATTATCTTCTTTATGATATATAATTAAATATTTTTCATCCATATATTTTAATAATTAATCTTTTGTCTTTCTAAACTTTCTATTGCACTTGCTTGTCTATCTACTGTTTCTTGCAATTGATGTACCTTCATTTCATAATACGTTTTTTCACTTGCAAAATATATACAAGCTCCTATAAGTACAATAATAATAACGTAAAATAAATTATTTCTTTTATTTTCCATTTTTAAACAATTAATTTTGCAATATTCCACTGTTAATAAAATTACAATATGATATATTAACAGTATCATTGTAAATGATAGTATCTATTAATTCATCATATCTCAATAATGCTGATATATGACAACTATTTCTTTTTAATGGTTTTATAGTAGTATCAGGATGTTCTATACGTGTTTCATAATTCATCCATATTGTAGCATAATTAAATTTGTTCTTTACAATATCTAGATACTTATGATAATCATCAAATGTAGAAAATGTACCTCTAAATAATATATCTGTTATATTCATATTATTAAAGTTAATAAGAGATAACATTTCTAAATCATTTATATTCACTACATATTCTTCTAATTCATTGTTATTATATTTTCTTGGTGAATATAAGATTAATCTTATATCATTTTCTGTATTATTTTCTATATTAATATTATTGATCGGTAGAGGACAGGATATAATATAATCAATTGGGCATAATATAACATTTTTCTCAACATTAGAATCAAAAATCAAAGTAACTGAATTTCCGTCTAATATTATATCATCTATATTATGAACTATATTTCTACGGTTATATATATCATCTTTTCTCTTTTTTAAACTTAATACTTCATGTTTCCATTTTTTAAATTCATTAACTCTCATCTCTGTAGAAACAGATGAAGATGTAGTTTCTGAATCAATTATATCGTCAAATTCGTTATCAAATAAATTCATACTATTTAATCTTTTTCTTAAAAATTATATAGAAAAACATATAAAAAGTTGATGAAAACATCTATTTTTATTAGAAAAAATCAATAAAAAATGATTCCAGTAGTAGTATACTGGAATCATTAAAAATTAGAATAAAATAGGTTTTAAACTTAAATATTTTCACTATTTAAATAAACACGTGTCTTTTGTTCTTGTTGACGTCCGTCAGACCAGTTCGAAATTTTAGTTAAATCACTCTATACCTGAACTTTCATTCTATTTGCAAAATATTTTATCAAAAAATATTTTAGGTTTAGACTATACCACTAACTTCTTGAGTTACATCTTGGTAGTCGTTGAGGGCTTTTATTTGTTTCGTATCAAATAACTATCCCTGCTGATTATCCATTGTTACATCTTTAGAATTTTTACACTTTGGTATCTAAAGCTTTAGGAACTTCCAGCATATTCGATGTTTGCTATATATGTCACCACATATAGGGGCATTTAATTATAATTTACCCGATTATTCTGTCATATAAACTTATATGAACTGATCCACATTTTGGACACTTATCAAATGGAGTTTTTGATATATATCCGCAATCTTCACACTTACAATTAGGTACATTAAATGTCCAATACTGACATCCTACCTGTGCAGCAAATTGCATGATATGTTTTATTTGTTTCTTAGATAAATGCTCTGATAAATTAAGATGCGCGGCAGAACCCGTTGCCGCATATCCTATATTTCTATAGGCACTGACTATATCTTAATTAAGTATATAAAATAACTTAACAAAATCCATTTCAAAATACGTATCAATAGTATTCTTACTCTCCCGATCCGGAGATAGTCGATACAGGCTTATAATTAATTTAATTATTTTCCCACGGTATTATCATGCATCTAGTTTCACAACTTATGTTTAGACTCCACCGTTAGCATAATATTATCTAATATTATACCCCGTTGATAAGACGGAAAAGATTTAACAGGCAGTTCTTTTTGTTCTACCATCCAAGAAATCTCCGATATAATCACGACCATGTAATGTAATTTTATCGAAAATTGATAAACTCTTGTCATTTGGTTTAAAGATATAAGATGCATAAAGATTTGTATCATCACTTACCCAATATCCATCTTCTTTATCCCAATTATAGTTCTTTATTGCAAGACTTTCCGCCAATTCTGTTACACCTCATCTGAAAGAATTTTATGTAATTCTTCTATTGGAGATGAGAGATCTAAAATATAATATAAATCAGATAAAGGTCCATATTCTTTATATAATTCTTTTTCTTTTTTAATACGTTCATATACTGCAACATAATAATCATCAAATTTTCCTAAATTATATGTTTTATAATTATATGTAAGTCGTACATAATACGTATTATCTTTTAATTTATTCACACCAGTTATTTTATTTTTCCTAATATTTTTCATATTCTAACTATGTGTACAAATTCTTAAATTTTCTAATCTATTATCTAAAGAATTACCATTAATATGATCAACAACTTTATCAAAAGAAAATTTATCTAAATGTATATTTAATAAAAATCTATGTAAAAAATATTTATGATTATCAATATTTATAATAGCATATATTTTCTAATTATGTTTAGCTATATAAATTTTATAATTTTTTAACTTATCTTTATATACATTATCTATTAATACATGTCCTGTAATATTACCTTTAGTATCATATGTTAAACATTCAAAATATGTATCATGGTCTATATATTCATTTTTATCATAAATAGTTTTATTTAAAATATTTCCATGATGATATATTTGCATATAATGTCTATGACAATATTCTTTACCATTAATACTTTCTTTTGCTTTTTCACCACATATACAACATGTAGTTAATCTATTTCGTTCTTTATCTTCTGGTAATATATACCCATGACGTCGTATCTATGTTAAATGTTTTAAACAATATACATTATCATTAAATCTTCCAAATTTTACACCATCTGCTTTTGTTTTACCACATATACAACATGGCTCTGTTATAGTTTTTCCAGGCATATAATTAAAATTTTATTTTTAATATTTATCTTCTCACCCGGTTAATTATATTGTATTTTAGACGCTTAATTATTTCTAATTAAGTCTCTATGTTACCATAGAGTTCGGACTATTGCATAATTTTGTTTCACAACAAAACTCCTCTATATTTAGTCTCTCAGGCTGCACATAACATTATTGTTATTGCTTGCCCCTCGTTGTCCTTAATAAGGAGTTTCGAGTCAATTAAAAGAGGTTTTACGTGCCCACTGAGTCTAGGCACACATTCGGTATTAAACGTGAGCTTGTGTCCGTTAAACATACCTGCAGCTTCTTGATTTTTCTGTTTAATATATCCAAATATTGTTTGACATAATTTTTCATAATGCGGATTTATATTGCATGTAATTCCTAAGAATTCTGCCATTTGATTAAGACCATTTAATCCAATTGTTAAATACTGCTTATTCAAACTAATAAATCCTGCTTTATATACTGGAAGCAAATCCGCATCATACATATCCCATAGAAGTTCATTATATGCAGTATGATATTTGTATACTCTATCAAGAATGTCACCAAAATAATGACACAATTCATCATAATGTTCTTCTACATTTTCTTTTGTTACACCTGTTTTCTTAACACTATTAAACCAATCTTGTGTTATACGATTAAGATTTAATGTTATTACAGATTTTGAACCTGTTTGACGTTTTCTCCATATATTTCTATATGGTCCGGGTCATATCTTATGTTTATCATGTTAATAAACATTGCACTATTTCGGCATTTAAAGTACTTCGTTTCCTAAAATACTGCTACGTATCAATAGTAGCCCTACTCCTCCTGCTCATCACTTAGGGGATGACCTCCACACACATTAATAATTTTTATTATTAACTTGGTTCGGTATTACCATGCATATAGTTTCACAACTTATGTTTAGGCTTCACCGATGCATTAATATCGCTATATTAATACATTGCTTGATTAGCAATTAAGCACATAAAGGACCCAAGTTGATCCCTAAGTTACCATTTGTAAAATTAAATTCCTTTGTTTGAATCTTATTCTTAAGACGACAGTTATGTGTAATATTTCCATTAGGTAACAAAAAGTATGGTTCAATATTTTTATCACATAACTCTACACAATAATAATCCTTTGGTTCAGCAAGATTTACAATTTCAACTTTAGAAATAGCACGTTTTACTAAATCTTGATCTCTATCAGGAAATTCATCTCTAAATAATCCCATATATTGTGCATACTCAAAAATAAGTTGATCTCCAGTCTGTAACAAATATGCATTTTTATCTCTAATAAATCCATTATCATCAATAACAGGGAATATATGATCCGGTGTAACTCTCATTACATTCCTTGACTCATCTGGATTGAAATCATCTGGTTTAAAATAAATTCGTACTTCCTGAATAGTTTGTGCTTTTACAAATTTTGCATTTACCCATTCACCTGTACATTTACCTGTAGTACCATTAAAATTCATATGATATACATTAATTATATCATCTTTATATTTTTCATATGCATATTTGATAGATGAAACCATATATGCATTATTACCACCATGCTCTTCCATATTAAGAGGTTCTACAAACATAAATGGTGTATCACCATCGAAACAGCAACTTGATAATGAATCAACAGTATCTGACATATAAGTAAAGAATGAATGACCACGAGAATATTCTTCTGCAACAAAATCTGCAGAATCTTCATCTACAAACTTTCCATCCTTATATACCAATGCAAAACTTTCAACAGGGAAAGTGATTATCGTACGAAGGCGCTCTTTATTAAACCAAATCATAAAATTTTTCTGCAACCATGAAACACTTTCAAAACAAGGTCTTGTACCTTCTTCATCTGGAAATACAAATTCGCCAAACATTCCTTCAAAGAAAGGCTTATCAAAATAAGAGAAATTTACAACATTTTTACTTCTACATAAATCGTTACTTTATGTACGTTACTATTTGTAACTGCTCTATGATTTCCATAGACGATTAACGAATTTCACGTTAAAAGGGTTTGTTAAACCGTTTAGACTATATCACCAAATTTAATTTTCTTAAATTTGCACCTACACTTCCATAACACTTGTTATGTACTCTACTAACTTTTTAAAGTGTTCGATAGTCGTTGAACTTTTATCCTTTAGGATAATTAGCTGCGTATGATTACCCAATCTTTATCGTTTTTACAATCTAATAGTCGTTATACTATCTGCTACTATCTATGTTACCATGATATGCTGTAGATAAAGCTCTAAGGGACTTCCCGCAATTCAAGGTGTTTATTAACGTCAGCACATGTAATTTCTCTTATAATTTAGTTATTACCAAAATTATGTATTTTATACATGTGACAATTTTTACAATATGTTATAAGATTATCTATGTTATTAAGTTCTTTATTTTTTATTGCCAAATTAAATAATTCATCAAAATTATCAGTAGGATTTAATTCTGGATGTTCTGATAATAAATTATGAAATAATATTTTAAATGGAACTATATGATGAACTTGAAGATTTTCATGACAGCCACATAACTAACAAGTATTATGATCTCTTTCTATAACTTTAGGAACTAATCGATTAAAATATGTTCTTATTTTATTACCTAATCTTGTAGTATCTGTTGTATATGGAATATTAGTAATATTTAAATTATTTAATACTCTATTAATTACAGCTATTGTACAATTATATCTCCGTGATAATTCCGCTTTTGATATTGACTATTCAATATATAAATTATATAATTTTTTATAATCATTAAAATCTTCTGGTATTTCTTTTTTATGATAATTCCACATAGATTCAGCAAAAGTACGCATTTTAATTCCATTATGTTTTAAATGACTTCTTATTGAAGTTGCCGAGCAGTTAAATATTTTACTTATTTCTACTGTAGATTTACCATCATTATATAATTTTATTATTTCCTAATCATTTGTATCATCATATTGTTCATAAACTTCATAATTAGTATTTTTTATATTATATTTTTTAAAATATCTATTAATAGTACCTTTATGACATTTATATATTTCTGAAATTTCTTTCGTTGTTAATCCATTATTAACATAATTTATTAAATCCTCTTTTTTAATTATTAATTTAGATTTTTCAATATTCCATTTTCTTAAATATTCTTTAATATTTGCTAATGTTGTATTTCCTTCTTTAGCACACTATTCTCGTGTTAATCCTTTAATAACATAATTTTCATATAACCAATCTCTATCTTTTGTAAAATATCTATAATTAGACATAATTTCAGATATGTAAAATTACATATAGGATTATGTAATTTTTAATTTATTTTAGTTTATGCTGACTATAATCCTCTGGAGGCTGCAGGTTGGTTAATTGAATACACTACTTGTTGGAAGAATTGTTGTATACATGAACCAATAGTTCTTGTACCATCCCCAATCTTAATAGGATTTGTAAAATCTTTTATTGAACCTTCTACATCATATTTAGAAAGTTCTGTTTCATATTCTTTAAGTTCTTCATCAGATAATGGTCGTTCTGAATTATAAACAAGTTCATCTCTCAACTTATTTAATTCATCTGAACCAAAATCGTGTTTTCTAAGTGTATCTACATCTTTACACCAGTAATTAGATTCATTAAGTAACTTACGATATTTTGGACCAATCTTATAGAATTCTTTACTATGCAAATAGTAATCATCTCCAAATTCCTTTCGTGCAAAATAATCAAAATATACCAAGAATTCTGATGTTGCAACTGCTCCTGCAAATTGTGCTGCAACTGCAAATACAAGATTTACATACATACCACAATAGGAATCAAGATTTTGTGGATGACATGATAATCCTCCAATCTTTTCCAATCCATGATTAAGGAATGGATACATAGATACACTAACACAATAAGGGCTTATAGCACCTGCGAAGCTAGACTCATCATTCTTATAGATAATATGATTTTTTAAATCTTTTTGATATTGTTTTGCTTTAAAATCAGGGAATAACTCTTTCAATTTTCTTGTAATCATTCCTCTACTTACAAGAATATTATCACCTTTATGAATTTCTGCATTTAATACACCGATGTTCTTAGATGATACGTTAGAATTATCATCAATTGTACTATTTGCCGTATTTGATGCATTTTTATATCTTTCAATAAATGCTTCTTTATTAGCAACCCATTCTCTGATTTCCTTCTTCTTATTGCGATAAAGAATAAATTCTTTTGCAACTTTAGGATGATCATGAGAATACAAACTTGTTTCTATCTGATCCTGTATTTCTTCTACAGGAATGCCATCATATGGCGTAATAGAACTTACAATATTCGAAATTGTGTCTTTTGAGTATTTAGTCTTTGTTGACTTAAACGCTTCTCTAACTGCACGTTTAACTGTCTAAACACTATAATTCTCAAAACTACCATCACGTTTTGTTACCTTCATTTTAGTTTTCTTTCTATTTTTATTTTAGGTATTTTATTTATTCATTGATACTATGAAATATCAAAATAATAATTTAATTATTATACAAAAAAATGCTAATAAAGTTTTACAATAAACTTTATTAGCACTTAAATATTTTAAATATTTTTAATTTTATTTTTCCAATAATTAAAATCAATATCTCTAAGTTGATATTGAATTAAATTTCCTGTTAATATATCAGCTAACTTTACTGGTTTATAATTATTTCCATCTACGCCAACATCATATGTCATTGCTTTTTCTTTTAACTTTTTAGCTATATTCGCATCTGTACCTGTATAATCTTCTATATTTTTTGGTGTATGTAAATGACCATGAATATTAAATTTACCTAAAAATTGTCCATCACAATGTGGATAATGTGATACTGTAAACTGTAAAATTATTTTATCTTTATAATCATCATATATTTGTACAATAAGTTCTGTACTCCAATATACTTTACTTTCTTCATTATAAGGTACTATATTTCTTCTCTGTAACACGTTTTTTACATCATGATTACCAATTATATTATAAACTTTTTCAGCTTTAATATTATTAACCATTTCATCATATGTACTTACATTACTAAAGATAAAATCACCACAATTTATAAGTATAGCATTATCTATACTTGATAATGAATCATTTAAATTCTTAAATAAAACCTGATTCATTTCATTAACATCTGTAAATGGTCTATTACAGTATTTTATAATATTCGCATGATTTGCATGTATATCACTAGTAAAAAATATTCTATTAATATCTGATATATTAAACTTTAATATATGTGGACCTGCTACTACTGTTTTTCTTTCTTGTTTCATAAATTAATTACCAAAAACCTCGTTCATAATCTTCATATGATACTTCTGTTCTTTCTACATTTTTAAATAAAATTTTAAAATAACATGGAAGTTCATCATACATTAATGCTAAACATTGTGTACCACTTAGTGAATCTGCTATGTATCCATGTTTAGTTGATATATCCCATAATTTACCAATAAGGTCTGACTCTTCTTTTGTAAAGTCAGACATAAATGGTGGTATGTATATACCTTTATCATTTTTAACTGTTACTATTCTCATAATAAAATATTACATATTTCTAAATGATGTTTTCAAATCAAACCCTGCATTTATAATTTTTGTTTTATTATCAGGAATTGATTCAGGTTCCTTTTTCATTTCCCACAAAAAATTTTCTATATCTATATAAACATTCTGTTCATTAATTATTCTGGTTCTATTAGTGCCTAATACATCAAAATTTTGTTTAACAAATATTGGATTAAGTGTTAATCCATAATCTTTAACATATCTTGCAATATCATCATTTTTACATACATACATAAAAGTTGGTACATTTAATTCTCTGAATACATCAGGATTTTCTATCTTCCAACTTTGAGTTTCAAACTTAAATATTGATTTATTCCATGAATAATTGTTTTCCTTAATTTTTTGTATATGTAATTTTCCTCTTATATTATTTTTATCGCAATACTCATCAAATTTTGTTTGTACCTTATTATAAATATGTTCTCTTTTACTTTTATCATGTACAAATTCTTCTGATATTGGTATAGGTTTTAAATCAATAGGCATAAAAGTTCTGCCTTTATTTAATTGCTGCATAATCACATAAAAAGGACATATGTATATATAAGGATATATACCACATACAACACTTTCTACCCATGCAACATAATCTTCTTTAAATCCATAAACATGAAAATACAAATGTCCATAATCATAAAGTTTTTTGATGATTGATTTATATTGTTTATTGTCATCATCTATAACTTCTGTGGTACGGACATAAGTTATACTCTCATCGGGTTTACCAAGAATAAATCCATATGAGTCATAGAAATCCTTATATTTTGACACAATTTTCATACTTTCATTTCTTTACTAGATTCACTAATATAAAGTTTCATATGAATAAATATCATATATGCTTTATATATAGGATCTAAATTTTCGTTTTCATAAAAATGCTTTACTGCATTTTTTCGTTGAGTTTCACGAACTTCATCAATACCTCTCCATTGTACATCTGGTCTATATGTATATTCATTAAATTTAAAACCACAAGAATATTCTTCATATAATTTATTATTCAATGTTCTTACATGTTCATATATAGCATTCCAAAATCTTTTATCAATTCGTTTATTTGCATTCATAAACAAATATATCATATCATAATTATCATTAAGATAATTAGCAAATGTTTCTTTAATATATGGTTGGAATTCTTCGTAAGGATGTACTTTACGTGGTCGACCTCTCTTCTTCTTTATCGGTTGTTCAACAATTTCAATATCTTTACTACCTTCCATTATTTTGATAATTTCAATTTTACAATAAGTTCATCAACAATATTATTAGGAATATCATTAACCTTAATATATTGATTATCATGTTCTGACCATACACATGTGCAATCTACATGCTGTAAAAGTTCTACTAACTTCTTAATAGTATCCTTAGAAACTGATACTTCATTATTATTTCCTTTAATTGTAAAATCCATAATTAATTATATTTTAAAGTTATTTAATCTATATATAATGTATATATAAAATTTTATTATTTGTTTACTATATAAAAACAAATAATCTCTAATAATACAGAGATTATTAGAGATTATTTAACATATTAATATTTTACTTTCCCAAAATCATACCAGGAATATGTCCGCCTGCATATGTGTCAGGAAGTTTACCATCCCATTTATTAATCCATTGCTGTTGAATTAATAGAGGCGTAAGTGATTGTTCCTTCAACTTGTTTGCATGTGCTTCTGCTTCTGCAATAACAATCTTTTTCTTTGCTTCTGCTTCAGCTACGCGCACCTCATTGTTGACTCGCATTTCGTCTTGTATAGCTTTGTTCTTTTGGTTAATTGCATCTTCATATGATTTAGGGTAACCAATTCCAGGTGTTAACTGTTGAAGTATAAAGTGTTCACTTGCAAATGATTTTCTTACACGTTCCTCAAATGATTTATCTACTGCTTCTCGATTTGATACAATCTGATCTGCTGTATACTTATTAAATTCAATACGAGCTGCATCTCTGATATAAACATACAAAGTATTCTTTACAATTTCATCAAGTTGCTTTCGATATTTTTTAAAAATAAGAGGTGATTTACCATCTTCTATCTTTACGAGAACCGCAGGATCAACAGTAAATTTTGTACCGTCTTTACTATTAACTTCAAATGATGGATAATCTACAGTCTGAATATATGTAGGATATTCATATACATCATGTGTCAATGGACAAAACCACACAGCGCCTGTACATAGACTTACATCTCCTACACCTTTATCATCACCATAAAGATTTACATAAATACCTTCACATCCAGCATCAACACGTTCATACCAACAAGATGTTAAACTCATACATGTCATTAGTATGACAATCAAATTCAATACAATTTTCTTCATATAATTTAATAATTAAAATAATAAATTAATCTTTAATTTTCTTTTCTCTTTCTTCCTTGTATTTCTGATAATGTCGTATATAATAATCATTATAATATCTCATTACAATAATACATATATAAATTGTAAATAAGATAAAAATAATGGCAATAAAATTCATCATTGTAGATGCAGCATTTATCAATGTAGGAATTGCAAATGTAAACATTACAATTAAAAATAATACAAATACACTTGTTATCACAAATTGATTAAAATTCTTTAAGAGATTATGATACCGATACATTGTTAATTTAATTTTAATTTGTTAATTTACTTATTTTATATTAATATTTATTATTTGTCTACTTTTGTAAAAAGTAAAAAGAGAGTAGTTACAATAAACATACTCTCTTTTATATATTAAATTACTTTTCAATCATCTTTATAGATCTCTTAACAAATGCTGCCAAATCTTCACCTGATAATAATCCATACTGTAACAAACCAATATCAATTAATTCATGAATATGACTATCTGTATGTGCATGTTTATTAATAATTTCCTTTTTCTCTGCAATAATATTATCAAGTTCTTTTTTAATAGAATTCTTTGCATCATCTGTATCAGCAGCTTCCAATCTTGTATTAATATCTTTAACTTTTTCATTAATATCATTAATTTGCTGGCCAATTTCTTTTTCAGCAATCTTAATAATCTTCTTTACAACTTTAGAATCCGCATTAATAATAATCTTAATAGATGCATTATTTTCCAAATACATACCAGCATTATTAAGCATAGACATTTCTTTCATACGGCGGAAAAATTCATCGGCAACAATAGTAATAGGCAGTGCATCTTTACCATCTTGCTGAACAATATACTGATGTGTAATTTTAGGAAGATTTAGTTCAATACAATCAAACATAGATACCAACATACTCTTGATATTCTCTGATACAGGTTTTTCTTTCTTAGTTGTATCATCTTCTTTCTTAATAAGGTTTTCTGGTACATCTGCATCAATACGTTTAAATGTTACATTCTTTTCCTGTAATTTCATTTCGAATGTATGTACTTCAAATGCTCCATATTGACTATTAAACAACAGAATATTATAACCGTATTTCTTTAAAGCATCGATATAAGTATATTGTGTAGCAGTATCATATGTATACAAATATACAACTTTACCATCTTTATTTTTCTGTGTTTCTGATACTTTATCAAAATATTCATCAAAAGTATACATCTTATTATCAGTATCAACAAGAAGAATAATATCCTTTGCTTTATCAAAAATATTAGGTTCTGTTACAACACCTAGATTAATGAATGTTTTAATCGTTTCCCACTTTTTCTCATATGTTTCTCTATCTTTCTTCATAAGTGTACGAAGTGAACTCATAACCTTATTAGTAATATGTGAACTAATCTTCTTAACATTAGCATCATTTTGAAGAACTGAACGAGACACATTCAATGGAATATCAGGAGAATCAATTACACCATGAAGAAGACTCAAATAATCTGGCAATACTCCATCTACATCATCTGTCACAAATACACGATTACAATACAAATTAAGATGTTTACGCTCAAAAATAGGATGTTTCTGATCAAATGCAGGGAAATAAAGAATTCCCTTAAATGTAAACGGTGTATCAATATTAATATGAATCCAGAAAAGTGGTTCAGGTCTATTAGGGAATGTTTCTTTATAGAATTTGATATAATCTTCATCTTTAAGTTCTGATGCAGATTTTAACCACAAAGGTTCATCTCGTGTAATTTTTGTTTCATGTGGTTCTGGATATGTAACTTCACCGGTAGATGAATCAGTAGTTGGTGCAGGAACATCTTTAAGATAAATTTGAATAGGTAAATATTCTGCATACTTCTTTAAAAGTTCCATAAGTTTACTTTCATTTACATACTCTTTATATTCATCAGAAATATGCATAATTACATCGGTACCTACAGATTCTTTATCATCATCCTTAAGTGTAAACTCTGTAGTTCCTTCGCATGTCCATCTACATGCTTTTGAATTCTCTTTATATGACTTTGATACAATTTCAACTTTTGAACTTACCATAAAGCTTGAATAAAATCCAAGTCCAAAATGACCAATGATCTGTGTATCCTTATATTTCTCTAAGAAGTCATTTGCTCCTGAAAATGCAATCTGATTAATATACTTTTCTATTTCATCAGCAGTCATACCAATACCCATATCAGAAACAGTAATCGTATTATCTTCATGATTAATAGTAACTGTAACTTTTAAATCATCTGGATTTGCTGTATACTCATTTGCGCTAATAACTTTAATTAACTTCTCTGATGCATCAACTGCATTACTTACGATCTCACGGATAAAAATATCCTGATCATTGTACATAAATTTCTTGATTAATGGAAAAATATCCTAGCTAGTAACTCCAATATTACCCTTTTGCATATTTAAAAAATCAATTTTTGTTTAAATATTATATTCAAATATATGTTAATTGTTTAATTTATTTTTATATAAAATAAAAAAGGATATAACCTTTAGAGTTATATCCTTTAAAAATTAATAGTATGTTTTTAATAATTATTCAAAATTTAAAATTCCAATAAAATCTCCACTTTAAAATAACCTCCCACAATACAGGGACATTCTTTACTCATTAATCATCCAACTGATCCATAATATATTTTCATATCATTTTCAAATTATAATATCGATATTAAATATTACAATGTAATATTCTTTATAAATAATATTCTTATCATTTTCAATTCCAATATATTATTTCACAATCTTCAAATTAACTTTCGAGGGTATAATATCATCGTACTATTAAATTAAAGTTTCAATAATACCTTCATAATAAACTGAAGTAACTAATAAATAGTATCTAATTTATGTTTTTATTAGATTCATAAAAATTATTAGAAATATATATGTTACTTTATTTATAATTTCTATTTATATTCTATCTAAATTATTCTATTTATAATTGTAAACATATATACATTCATAGCTATATTCTCATTATTAATATCTTTGCTACTTATCTAATAAAAGGAATGTTCATAAAAACATATTGGTTTAGCCTATAGATTCAGTTATACTACTATTTTTTATAAACGTATATCTTTAACTATAATTACTTAGTTTCATTATTATCTGATGTAACTACTACATCATTATTAGTAATCTCCATCATTTTATAAATACGTTCTGGTGATTCATTAAATGACGCAGATTCATTATTGAAATACATTGTAGTTACATTCTTTCCATCCTCTTCTGATTGT
>ERZ779877.625-NODE-625-length-36642-cov-3.625140_pt1 | contig 36642 bp, 32 predicted proteins | sample MGYA00511556_ERZ779877 | MGnify/ENA primary metagenome ERZ779877 (study PRJEB29588, sample SAMEA2159338) | human gut metagenome | biome: human gut; feature: human-associated habitat; material: faeces | place: Denmark | collected 2008/2010 ...
TCGTTTTTTGTCTGCTATAGTCGTTTTTTGCAAATGGGGTTGTATGAAGTAAAATAGTGTGATAATTTTGGAACATAGAAGCAATGTGTGCGAGAAACGGAAGATAATAGGTTGGTTAAGAGATAATAATAGGACGGAAGATGAGTCAGAAAGGGAGTAGCTTATGAAGAAATTAACATTAATAGCAGATGTATTATTAATAAGCTTATCAGCAGGTTTATTTTTGCCAAATTCTACAATAAATATGGCAAAGTATCAAAGTGATAATAATATGAGCTTGATAACAGAGAAAGATAATATTATACCAGGGGAAGTTATGGATAATCAGATACCGGATAAGCTTTATGATGTAGGTAATGAAGACCAATGGTATATAAGTCAGGCTGTTCGTAGAGCAGTTGATAAAGAAGGAGCAGATAATAATGCAGAATTATTTAGAAAAGATGATACATCAATAGTAAATTGCAGAGAGATAAAAGATAAGGAAGATAATATATTAAGATACATATATGAATACAGTGATGGTGGATATTGTATTAGCGGCAGTGATATAGGGTACAGGAGTGCATTATATACGCAGCTTAAATATGAATATTATATTCCAACACAATATGGAATTAAGATGAATGATGAAAGCTGGTATCAGTTAGATGAACTTGATGATTTATCAAAGGAAGATTGTTTGGCAGATGTTAGTAATATTCTCGCAGAATTAGAAATTGAAGTATGCGATAAGCCAGATGTATATGTTATAGATGCTGATAGTCAAAAGAAAGTTAAAGATAAATTACAATTGACAAGTGAATTAGATGATTGGACTAAAGAAGATGAATGTTATTGTATGATATTTAAAAGAAAGCTTGATAACCAGGCAATGTCAGATGTGGCATTTGATAATATTTTAAAGAGTGGTGTAACAACACAGGTTAAAGTTATATATGGAAAGCAGGGACTTATCTATCTTGATACATCTTATCAATATGATTTTATTACAAAGGAAGATGTTAAGGATAAAGTTATAAGTTATGATATTGCTGTAAATATAGTAATGACAAAGTATGATTATGTGTCAGAACAGAATATTATTCGGGCAGAATTACAATATATACCTCAGGTAACAGGTGGCGATGGCATAGATTACAATACCAGATATGAGATAGCTCCATATTGGGCGATTGTTATTGAAATACCATCTGTTATAGGAGAAAATGCAACAAAGAACGAAATTATATTCGTTAATGCGGTAGATAAAACCATGTATAAGGATACATTTTCAAATGTTATAAGGTGATGTATAAGAGGAATGTTTATACCATATTGTCATATCTAGTTAGAGGCTGGTGATAGTATATTGGGAATTGTATTCTTTTATACGAGATACAGATATAATGCAATTAATGGGGAATTCCTAAATATTGCTGTTATATATCAAAATGCTATGAGAGGGGTGAATAAAGAAATAGAAATGTAGAAGGGTATTGCATAATTGAATGTGCAATCAATTGTAACTTGCCTATTTTAGGTTATGTTGAGTGATAGGTGTAACTAAATTTATAGAAATTGGAGGTATCAGAATGGTTAAGAACAAATTAGTTAGAAATGCAGTTGCAGTTGTAGTTGCATTAGGGGTAATTGGAACAATTCCAGTATTTGCAGAAAGTTATGATATGGAAGATGGACACGCTTATAATAATGCGACAAGTTCAGGAGGCATAAAGTGTTGCGATGCCGGAACTATTAATAATAGGAGTGGGGAATATGCTTCTTTGTATTTGCGTACAACATATCAGGATGGACAAGAGTCCGATTATTGGTCAGGAGTGGTACAGGGGTCGGTACACGAAAATACTGGCTGGGATTGGGCAGAAGATTATTATAGTATACATCGTTTGTACAGAACAAGTTCAGGGGAAGCAAGAGATAGAGTTGAATTATCCTCTTGCTGGTAATTAAATGAAAATATGACTTAGCTTCAATAAATAATATATTGAAGCTAAGTTATATCCATATAAGGGAGGGGTGGAGCTTATGAAAAAAGTATATATTATATTACTGCTTCTGGTAATGACGATAAGTGCTGGTTGTGGAACAGAAACAACATCATCTCATAATACAGAGTCAGATATAGAATTAGATAAGCCAAGTGTAACAATAACGGAAAATAATACATTGGGTAAAGATGTATCTGATATTGAGAGCGAAAAGAATTCATCAGGCAACAGTGATGACAGGATTATAGATAGTGGATTTTGGGTAAATGAGTTAAAGACAGATAATGGAGTGGTGTGGAAATATACTCCATTAATTAATCCCAAAGTTGCTGGGGTATTTGATTGTGAAGATGATGCTAAATTTGTATTTTCATATGAATATTCTGGATATAATCGTCCAGATGGCACAAAGACAGCAACATTAAAGAGCTATGGATGTCAATTTATATATGTGAGCAATCCAATGTTGGGATATAATGCTGATGAAGAGGTATATCCAACACAGGAAAAGCAGATTAAAGAAACCTTTTCATTAACAACAAATAATGGAATTAACAAATTGGGTATATATGATGTGGGATGTATAACTTTTGCGTTGTATAAAGATTTATATCCTGAATATCCAGAGATGAAACTGCAAGTGTATGGAATACCTAATAATCTGATAGAGCAGAGGTTTGATGATATAACTAAATGTGATGGAAGAGCATATAAGGATTTTTTGGTGAAAGACTGTCCAAATGAAGATTTTGTAAGTTGTGTATATTTAGGGGAAAAAGATATAACAGATACAAGTATATTTTATATAGATTATAAAAAGATGGCAGAGGAGAATGATTGCGGTCAGTTTTTACTTGTGTTAAAAGTGTCTAAAACAACAGGCTTTGCTTACCTTATGAATGGTGATAATTGCTACAATATATCTGATAATGAAAAGTATCAGGTGTGGAAACAGGAACATATAGGGCAGTTCATAGGGGAGGGAGAAATATGAGAATTAGATATATATTAAAGCTTATGCTTGATGACATTTTTCAAAAAAAGATAATGATTATACTGCTTTTTGCTATGAGTTCAATATCTATATATATGACTGATGTTATAGCAACAAGATATTTTTCTAATCAGTATAGAATTAATTCAATGAGTTCGATGTTTGCGGTAAATCCGGATAAAGTTAATTATGTAAAATATCTTAATCTAATGAGTCCTGAATATACTCCTCAGATAGGTGATGAGCTTATACAATATATTCGTAATTATAAAGGTGTTGTTGCTTGTGGAAGATTTAATAACAATAAAATGATACTTAATGGTGAACTTGTAAAGACACTTGTTATAGAAAAAGATATTGCTAATATGGGTAATCTGCTGTTGGATAGCGATAATCTGCAAAGTATAAAAAATGGTAGTGAGAATGTAGCATATGTGGGCTATAGTTATAGGAATGAGTATAAAACAGGAATTCAATTTAATTATTATGAGGAAAACGAGAAATCAAGTTGCGAGATTGCAGGTTATTTAAAAAAGGGAGCATCGTGGCCTTTAAAGGGAAAGTTATTTGGCGGTGTTAGTGATATAGACTCATACAATCTTGATAATACGATTGTTGTAATAACTCCAAATTATGAATATTTTGACAATATAGGAGGTATGCCGGATACACCATATTATATAGTTGATGATGAGACAGTGGCAGATAAACTTAAGATGGATATTGTTGAATGGGCGGCAGAGCGTAATCTTGGGGTAAGTGTGCTTAATGAGGCAGATGAAATAGCAAATGAAAAAGAGTTAAGAAATATAACAGCGGACAGCTCATTTAGTGCAGAAGTTTTGCTGTTTCTGCTTGCATTAATATCAATGTCTTCTGCGGCAATAGTTTCGTGTCTTTTGAATAGACAACATATGGGAATTATGGTTGCTTGTGGAGTTAGCAAGCGAAGTATTATGGTAATTAATTATATGGAAAATGTCTTTGTAGTGTTAATTCCAGAAATAATTATATGGCTTATATGTCAGAAAAATATATTTGGAAAAGTATTTATGAATAACATTTCAGAGCTGGATATGATTAAATATGGTGACTGGTTTAGTCATTGTATCGCTGTTCCAATAATGTATCTGGCAGAACTTGTAATTGTTACTGTTATAGCTGGTATTGTGCCTATGTTTATAATATCACGAATGAAAGTGGCGGAAGTTATCAAACCAGTAGATTAATTATAGAAAATACCAGGTGTGCAGATTGATGGTGAAAGCTGTTAAATCAGTAGGTTAGTGACAGAGGTTTTCCAAATATAAGATTAGCGGTGGAGAAGTTATTGAACAGCATATTCAGGGGGCATTTGAATGAGAAAAATATTTAATAAAATATTCAGATACAGGCTTGTTTCGATATATTTCATATTAAGTCAGCTTGTTATTTTAACAGCAATATTTGGAGTGCTTAATACGATTAATAAAGCTTATGCAAAAGAAAATGACAGGCTTAAGGCTCTGGCTAAGAATAGAATAGAGCTGAATATAGATACATTTGCAAAGAAAGATATATTATCATATGCGGCAGTAAATGTAGATGTAGGAAATGTGTTAGCACAAGGACGTATGTCGGTAGAAGTGGCACAAATTGGAAGTACGAACCGTTGTGAAGTGCTTTTGGCAGTTAATGAGTCAACCCCTTATCCTATGATTAGAGGACATATACCCGATAAAGAAACGGATAATGGCAGAAATTGTGTAGCATTAGGACGTGATAAATACAGATATGTATATAATAGGGATGGCAAGGATTATATAACACTTGGTCAGGAGGAATATGAGGTTGTAGGTGTTATAGGAAGTCAGGTATCTGATTATTGGGACTATAAGATTGTACTTAATATAGATTGTATGAGTGATAGTCTTAAGCAGTCATTTAGTTCACTGTCTAATATATCTTTGACAGTATATAGTAATAAGCAAGATATAATGGAAATTTATAATAAAGTATATTCAAATGTAGTCAATGTTGATAATACCTGTAATATAGTGTCATATAGCAAGAAAGATACGGGCGAAAGCACAGTGAGTGATACTCTTCAGAAAGAAAATATTAAAACTAATGTTATGGTATATGCTTTTTGCCTTATTAACAGCATAATTATATCAATATTCTGGACGGTACAGAGAAAGAAAGAGCTTGCAATAAAACGTGTATTTGGATTTAGCAATATAAGAATGATAGCGGATATTGCAGTTAATCTGTTACTGCTAATGATAATTACTGTAATAATGTATTTTGTAGGATATGTGTTATATAGCTTTATAAGGTATTCAACAATTCAGGGTATGGGATTGTGGAGTGTCAAATTAATATTATTAGCAGTTGGTTTATTTCTGATAACACTTGTTATTGCGATGATATATCCAGTTGTAGATATATATAGGGGGCAGGCATATGATAAGATTAGATAAAATAACAAAAATATATGATGCAAAGGTTGAAAATAAAAAAGTGTTAGATGAGGTATCATTAACTATAGATAATGGGGAGTTTGTAGCTATTATGGGACCATCAGGGAGTGGTAAAAGTACACTTCTTAACATAATAGGCTGTATGGATAGTGTTACAGACGGAAGTTATTATGTTGATGACATAGAAGTGTCACGATTGAATAAATCGGACATACATAGATTTAGAAAGAAGAATATAGGATTTGTATTTCAGCATTTTGCATTAATGGATTATTATACAGCTTATGAGAATATTGAGCTGCCGTTGCTGGCTAACAATATAAGACGAAAAGATAGAAAAAGAATAATTAATGAACAATTGAAAAAGTTGAATATTGTGGAAGAAAAAGATAAATTGCCAAAGAAAATGTCGGGAGGACAGCAACAGCGCGTGGCAATAGCACGCGCACTTGTAACTAATGCAGATATTATTCTTGCTGATGAACCGACTGGTGCATTAGACCAGAGCACCGGACAAGAAGTCATTAATATTTTAAGAGAAATTAATAATCAGGGAAAAACAGTTGTTCTTGTTACGCACGATATAAATATCGCCAGCAACACTAACAGAATTATTAATATATGTGACGGAAAGATTATAAGTGATGAAATGGTATAATTAACTAAAGAGTTGCCCTGCAACTCTTTTTTATTTGTACAAAATGTGGTATTCTATAATTTATCAAATAAAATATGAATTTTAGCCGTAGAACATAGTTATTATTTTAAAGAAGGCTATTACATATATTTATTTAATGGAAGGAAAAGTGCTATGCCAGTAACAGAATATTTAATAAGAAATGCCGAGTTATACCCCGATGAGGTTGCATTGGTTGAATTAAATCCAGATGAGAAAGACACAAGGAGAACGACTTGGAAAGAATTTGATTTAATACAGCCAAGTGCCAATATGCCATACAGGCGTGAGATTACCTGGAGCGTATTTAATGAGAAAGCCAATAGGTTTGCCAATATGCTTATAAGTCGTGGAGTTAAGAAAGGGGATAAGGTTGCTATTCTTATGTATAACTGTCTGGAATGGCTGCCAATATATTTTGGTGTATTAAAGACAGGTGCAATAGCAGTGCCATTTAATTTCAGATATGACTCAGATGAGATATACTATTGTGCTGAGCTTGCACAGGTAGATGTAATTGTATTTGGTTTTGCGTTTATTGGAAGAATAGAGGTTAATGCTGAGAGATTATTAAGAGGAAGACTTCTTATATATGTAGGGGACAACTGTCCAAGCTTTGCTGAGAGCTATCACGAACTTGTGGCAGATTGTTCAAGTAAAGAGCCTGATGTTAAGATAACAGAAGATGATTATGGTGCGATATATTTTTCATCAGGAACAACAGGATTTCCCAAGGCGATACTTCATAAGCACCAGAGCCTTACACAGGCGGCTATTATGGAACAGAAGCACCATTCTACTGGCAGAGATGATACATTTTTATGTATACCACCACTTTATCATACAGGAGCAAAGTTCCACTGGATGGGAAGTCTTGTTGCAGGAAGTAAGGCGGTTCTTCTTAAAGGAACGAAGCCGGAACAGATATTGTCAGCAGTATCAAGTGAACATTGCACTATCGTATGGCTGTTAGTGCCTTGGGCACAGGATATTCTTGATGCATTGGATTCAGGAAAGATTAAGTTATCAGATTACAATTTATTGCAGTGGCGTCTTATGCATATAGGTGCTCAGCCAGTTCCACCATCACTGATTAAGAGGTGGAAAGAATATTTTCCTAATCATCAATATGATACTAACTATGGTTTGTCAGAGTCAACTGGACCGGGTTGTGTTCATCTTGGTGTTGAGAACATACATAAAGTTGGAGCAATTGGAATTCCGGGTTATGGCTGGGAATGTAAGATTGTTGATGAAAATGATAACGAAGTCTGTCAAGGTGATGTAGGCGAGCTTTGTGTTAAAGGACCGGGAGTTATGACTTGTTACTATAGAAATGAGGCTGCTACAAAGGAAGTATTAAAGGACGGATGGCTGTATACAGGAGATATGGCTATGCAGGATGAAGATGGTTTCTATTTCCTTGTAGACCGAAAGAAAGATGTAATTGTGTCCGGTGGCGAGAATATTTACCCTGTGCAGATAGAGGATTTCTTAAGAAGATTTCACAAGATAAAGGATGCGGCGGTAATTGGTCTTCCTGACAGGCGTCTAGGCGAGAAGACAGCAGCAATTATAGAGATTAAAGACGGAGTCAGTTGTACAGAGGAAGAAATCGAAAAGTTCTGTCTTGAGCTTCCACGTTATAAAAGACCTAAGCAGATAATATTTGCTGAAATACCACGAAATGCAACAGGTAAGATAGAGAAACCAAAGCTCCGTAAAATATATGGAGCAGATAAACTTGTTGCGATGGAGAATAAAGCATAATCGTGATTATAGATTAATATGCAATATAGATATAATTATAGATTAATATGCAATACAGATATTATTATAGATAATGGAAGGAAAAGGTATGAAAGAGTTAATGTTAGGCAACAAAGCGGTTGCCAGAGGGTTATATGAAGCGGGCTGTAAGGTTATATCAAGTTATCCGGGAACTCCTAGTACAGAGATTACAGAGGAGGCGGCAGCTTACAATGAGATATATTGTGAATGGGCACCTAATGAAAAGGTTGCATTAGAGGTGGCTCATGGAGCAACACTTGGTGGTGTAAGAGCGGCGTGTGCTATGAAGCACGTAGGCTTAAATGTTGCGGCGGATCCATTATTTACAATATCTTATCAGGGACTTAATGCAGGACTTGTAGTATGTGTTGCAGATGACCCAGGTATGCATTCATCACAGAATGAGCAGGATTCAAGGCATTATGCAATTGCGGCGAAGCTTCCAATGCTTGAGCCATCAGACTCAGAGGAGTCGAGAGTATTTGCTAAGAAAGCATTTGAGATGTCCGAAAAGTTCAATACACCAGTCCTTTTAAAAATGGTCACGAGAGTAGCCCATTCACAGAGCATAGTTGATACAGAGGAAAGAGTTGAGCCAGATAGAGTTCCTTATGTAAAAGACCCAGCTAAAGTAATGATGACACTTAACTCAAGAAATGCTCATATAAGGGTTGAGGAGAGAACTAAGGCATTGATAGAATATGCTGAAAGCACAGAACTTAACAGAGTTGAGATGGGTGAGGATACAAGTGTGGGAATTATCACAGACTCTACTTCATACCAGTATGCAAGGGAAGTATTAGGTGATAAAGTTAGCATATTAAAGCTTGGGATGATTAATCCACTCCCAGAAAAGCTTATAAAAGACTTTGCACAGAAGGTAGATAAGGTTATTGTTCTTGAAGAGTTAGATCCTATAATTGAAAATCACTGCAAACAGCTTGGAATTAAGGTGGATGGTAAGGATACATTTCCTATATGCGGCGAGTTCTCACAGAACCTTGTAAGAAAATGTCTTGGTATGAAAGAACCAGAGCATATTACTATAGAAGAAAATGTTCCAGCACGTCCTCCAGTTATGTGTGCAGGATGTCCACATAGAGGAATATTCTACATTTTAAAGAAGAAAAAATGTATGGTATATGGTGATATCGGCTGTTATACATTGGGCGCAGTTGCACCGCTTAATGCAATGGATCTGAATGTCTGTATGGGAGCTTCCTGTTCAGGACTTCACGGCTTTAATAAAGCTATAGGTGAGGAAGCAGAGAGTAACAGCGTAGGTGTTATCGGAGATTCAACATTTATGCATTCAGGAATGACAGGTATAACAGATATTTCTTATAATATGAGTAATTCCACAGTCATTATTCTTGATAATTCTATTACAGGAATGACAGGACATCAGCAAAATCCAACTACAGGAAAGAACCTTCGTGGTGAACCAGCAGGAAAGGTTGATCTTGAAGCGTTGTGCAGGGCATTAGGCTTTAACAGGGTAAGAGTTGTAGATCCATATGACCTTAAAGCAGTTGAGGAAACGGTTACTGAGGAGCTTGCAGCTAAAGAACCATCTATTATTATAAGCCGAAGACCGTGCGTTATGATTAAGGGAACAGTACATAAACCACCAATAAGCGTAGATGAAAGCAAATGTGTCGGTTGTAAACAGTGTATGAGCATAGGCTGTCCGGCGATTGCAGTTAAAGGAAAGAAAGCACATATTGACCCTACACTCTGCATAGGCTGTAAAGTATGTTCACAGATGTGTAAGTTCGAGGCAATATAATGTTGTAAGGCGATGTATATTAGGTGTTAATGGAATAGAAAAAAGTATTAGATGTCCGATTTGTTCAAATTAGATTTGCTTGATGTGAAATTAGGCAGGGCATCTGATAATGTCGGAAATGAGGAATATGTATGAGTAATTCAGTTAGGAATATTATGATTGTTGGTGTTGGCGGACAGGGAACACTTCTGGCAAGTAAACTGCTTGGTTATGTTCTTATGCAGCAGGGATATGATGTTAAAGTGTCAGAGGTACACGGAATGAGCCAGCGAGGCGGAAGTGTTGTTACTTATGTAAGATTTGGAGATAAGGTATATTCTCCAGTTATTGATAAAGGTGAGGCTGATTATATTCTTTCATTTGAGAAGCTTGAAGCGTTAAGATGGATTGAATATTTAAAGATTGGCGGACAGATAATAACTAACACGCAGGAAGTTGACCCAATGCCGGTAATTACAGGTGCTATGCAGTATCCAGATAATATTATTGAAAAGCTTGAGAGTGCAGGTGCAAAGGTCGATGCTAAAGATTTCTTATCAATAGCAGAAGAAGCAGGGTCGGCCAAAGCGGTTAATATTGTACTTATGGGAAGATTATCAGATTATTTTGAAGACATTCCATATGAGGTGTGGGATAAAGCAATAGATGAGATAGTCCCAGAAAAATACAGAGAGCTTAATCATAAGGCATTGAAGCTTGGCAGAGGCTGAGTAAATGTAAAATAATAAAGGTAAAATGGATATACATTTGTGATATTATGGTATCATATGTATATCCATTTTGTAATATTAGTGGCAGGAGTTATTATATAGAATTAAAGAGGCTTATATGTTTAATCTAGAAGAAGAATTAAAGAAGCTCCCAGATAAGCCGGGAGTGTATATTATGCACGATAAACACGACACAATTATATATGTCGGCAAGGCTAAGATATTAAAAAATCGTGTAAGACAATATTTTCAGAGTAATAAAAATCATTCGGCAAAAGTTGTCCAGATGGTTTCACATATTGCATATTTTGAGTATATCGTGACAGATTCTGAGCTTGAAGCACTGGTGCTTGAATGTAATCTTATAAAGGAACACAGACCAAAATATAACACGATGTTAAAGGACGACAAGAGTTATCCTTTTATTAAGGTTACTATTGGAGAGGAATTTCCAAGAGTGTTATTCTCAAGAACAATGAAGCACGGAACTGGCAAATTCTTTGGACCGTACACATCAGCAGGTGCTGTCAAGGAGACAATTGAACTGCTCTGTAAGCTTTACAAGGTAAGAACGTGCAACAGAAGACTTCCTAAAGATATAGGCAAGGACAGACCATGCCTTAATTACCATATCGGACAGTGCAATGCACCTTGTCAGGGTTATGTGAACAAAGATGAATATAAAAAAAATATAGATAAAGTAATAAGCTTCCTTAATGGTAATTATTCTGAGATTATTAATGAGCTGACGAATAAAATGCAGGATTGTTCCGAGCGTATGGAATATGAGGAAGCCGCTAGATACAGGGATTTGTTAATCAGCGTTAAGCAGATCGCACAGAAGCAGAAGATAACAGCAGATGATGCAACAGACAGAGATGTAATTGCGTGTGCTATGGACGCAGAAGATGCAGTTGTACAGGTATTCTTTATAAGACAGGGCAAGCTTCTTGGACGTGAGCATTTCCATATGAAGGTTGCAACGAATGACAGCAGAAGCGGCATTTTGTCAGAATTTATGAAGCAGTATTATGGTGGAACACCATATATTCCCAATGTGATAATGACACAGGAGGAGATTGAGGATGCTGGTACAATCGCCGACTGGCTTTCAAGCAGGAAGAAGCGGAAAGTTACAATTATCACGCCAAAGAAGGGCGATAAGGAGAAAATGGTTGAACTTGCCCATAAGAATGCACTTATGGTATTAACTAAAGATGCAGAGAAGATTAAGCTTGAGGAGAAAAGGACAACAGGTGCTATGAAGCAGATAGCAGACTGGCTTGGGCTTGCTTCGATAAGGCGTGCAGAGGCTTATGATATATCTAATACAAGTGGTGTTGAGTCAGTTGGTTCAATGGTTGTATTTGAGGACGGAAGACCTAAGAAAAATGATTATAGAAAGTTCAAGATTAAGACGGTCAAAGGGCCTGATGATTATAAGAGTATGAGAGAAGTACTTACAAGACGTTTTACAAGAGGAATGAGAGAGCGTGCAGGTGAGGAAGAGACAAGGGGTTTTGCTGTGTACCCGGACCTTATAATGATGGATGGTGGACGAGGACAGGTGAACATTGCACTGGAGGTTCTTGATGAACTTCATATTAATATTCCTGTATGCGGTATGGTTAAGGACGATAACCATAACACAAGGGGACTTTACTATAATAATGTAGAAATTCCAATAGACAGGCATAGTGAAGGTTTTAAGCTTATAACAAGGGTTCAGGATGAGGCACATAGATTTGCTATTGAATATCACAGGTCGTTAAGAAGCAAGAAGCAGGTAAGCTCAGTTCTTGATGAGATTGAAGGAATCGGACCAGCAAGAAGAAAAGCGTTGATGAAACATTTTCTTGATATTGACAAAATCCGTAATGCCAATGTAAGTGAGCTTATGGAGGCAGAAGGAATTACAGAAAATGTAGCGCACAACATATACAAATATTTTCATTGATGTGTTATTTTAATGTCTTTCAATATTAATTGCACTGTGTTAAACTATTAATAATAGATAGTCAGAAGATATATAGTCTTAAGTAAGGCAATGAAATATAAAATGTGGCATAATTGCGCAGGATTGGAGTAGATATGAACGGAAAAGAAAGAGTTAATTTATTCAAGGTAATCGAGAAGATGAATCTTGTTAATCTTACACCTGATATTGATGTTAAGGGAATATGGATTCACGTTCCAGAATTTAACAGGCCAGCGTTACAGCTCACCGGATTTTATGACCAGTTCGATAATGACAGAATACAGATTATAGGTAATGTAGAATATGCTTATCTTAAGAGCCTTTCAGAAACAGAGCGTTATGAAAGATATATGCAGTTGTTATCAAGCAATATTCCCTGCCTTATCTTCTGTAGGAATTTAGAGCCGGAGGCAGAGATTATAGAGCTTGCAAAGAAATATCAGATTCCAATATTAAAGTCTGCTGAGTCAACATCTTCATTTTCAGCAGAAGTTATAAGATGGCTTAAAGTACAGCTTGCACCTTGTATAGTAATACACGGTGTATTAGTTGATGTATATGGCGAAGGTGTGCTTATTACAGGTGAGAGTGGTATAGGTAAGAGTGAAGCAGCACTTGAGCTTATAAAGAGAGGCCACCGTCTTGTAACAGATGATGCTGTCGAGATTAGAAAAGTAAGTGATGAAACATTAGTTGGTTCAGCACCAGGAGTTACTAAGTATTTCATAGAGTTAAGAGGTATTGGTATTATTGATGTAAAGACACTTTTCGGTGTAGAGAGTGTTAAGGAAACTCAGGAGATTGATATGGTTATCAAGCTTGAGGACTGGAATAAGGACAAGGAGTATGACAGACTTGGACTCGAAGAAGAATACACAGAATATCTTGGCAATAAAGTAGTGTGTCATTCGCTTCCAATAAGACCAGGACGTAATCTTGCAGTAATAGTTGAGGCTGCGGCTGTAAACCACAGACAGAAGAAGATGGGTTACAATGCGGCTAAGGAGTTATATAGAAGAGTACAAGAGAACCTTATGAGGGGTGATGATGAAGATGAGTTTATTTAAGGATATAGTTCTTGGCATTGATATAGGTGGAACAACCTGCAAATGCGGCGTGTTCACAACAGATGGCACGCTTGTATACAAGGATGAGATACCAACAAGGAAAGATGAGGGTGGAAGTCTTATTTTATCAGACATTAAAGAACATATTCCAGAGCTTGTGAAAGCGGCAGGACGAAGCTGTGATGAGATTAAAGGTGTTGGAATAGGTGTTCCAGGTGCAGTAAGAGAAGATGGAACAGTCAACAAATGTGTCAATCTTGGCTGGGGTGTATTTAACGTTGCACAGACTTTTAAAGATATGACAGGCTATGAAGTTAAAGTTGGCAATGATGCCAATATGGCGGCACTTGGTGAATACTGGATGGGAAGTGCAAAAGCATATTCAAGCGTTGTATTAGTTACAATAGGAACAGGTGTTGGCGGCGGAGTTATAATTGACGGTAAGCCAATATGCGGATACAATGGTGCTGCGGCAGAGATAGGACATCTGCCTATAGTAGAGGAGGAGACAGAATACTGTAACTGCGGTAATAAGGGCTGTCTTGAGCAGGTGGCATCAGCAACAGGCATAGTCAGAACAGCGACAAGAATGTTAAATGCAACCGATGAGCCATCGGCACTTAGAGCACTTCCTTATATATCTGCTAAGGCAGTATTTGATGAAGCTAAAGCAGGAGATTCGTGTGCCATAAAGGTTGTTGATTATGTATGCAGATATTTAGGAAAAGGCATTGCCTGTGCTTCTGCTATGACTGATACAGAGGTTATATGTATTGGCGGAGGAGTATCAGCGGCAGGTGATTATCTTATAGAAAGAGTTGCTAAGTATTATAAAGAATACGCATTTCACGCATGCAAGAATACTAAGATAGTCAGGGCTGAACTTGGTAATGATGCAGGTATGTATGGAGCTGCCAAGCTGGCATTAGGTTAATATAAAAGATTGGAGAGTAAGAAGCTTATGGATAACAATGAGCTGTTAGATAATCTTAAATTAATTGTGGGTGACACACAGGTAAGAACTGGTGAACCTATGAATATTCATACTACATTTAGAATCGGAGGCTGTGCAGATTATTATGTACAGCCATCTTCTATTGAGGAGTTACAATCATTAATTCGATTTTTGAATAAATCGGACATAGAATACTGCGTTATAGGTAACGGAAGCAACCTTTTAGTATCAGATAAAGGAATAAGAGGAGTTGTAATACAGCTTTCAGATACATTTGACGAGGTAGAATATATTGATGATGTTACTGTAAAGGTTATGTCAGGAATGATGTTGTCAAGACTTGGTAACAAGCTGGCAGATAAGGGACTTGCAGGCTTTGAATTCGCAACGGGAATACCGGGAAGCGTAGGCGGTGCAGTTAGAATGAATGCAGGTGCATATGGTGGAGAGATTAAAGACATAATAGTTAGTGCCGATGTACTCGACCGAAGCGGCAGGCTTATAAGCCTTAGCAGGGACGAACTTGAGTTAGGTTATAGAACAAGCTGTATAGCGGCTATGGATTATATAGTTGTCAGTGCTGTGTTCAGATTACAGAAAGGTGATACTGACACAATAAAGGCACTTATAAAGGAACTTGCTGTTAAGAGAAGAGCTAAGCAGCCTTTGGAATATCCTAGTGCAGGAAGTACATTTAAACGTCCACAAGGCTTCTTTGCAGCTAAGCTTATAGAAGATGCAGGACTTAAAGGAGTGTCAGTTGGCGGAGCAATGGTTTCAGAGAAACATTCTGGTTTTGTTGTTAATACAGGCAATGCAACAGCAAAGGATGTGTGTATGCTTACTGATATGGTTAAGGATAAAGTTAAACAGCAGTCAGGTGTAGATCTTGAACTGGAGGTTATAAAGCTCGGAGATTTTAGTTAAATGCCGTGGAGGAACTTATGAAGATAGTTATTGTAACGGGAATGTCAGGTGCAGGTAAATCAACAGCATTAAATATGCTTGAAGATGAGGGATATTATTGTGTTGATAATATGCCTATATCGCTTATACCTAAATTTGCGGAGCTGGCAGACTGTCAGGAACAGGATAACGGATATAATAATATAGCATTAGGCGTTGATATAAGAAGCGGACATTCTCTTGCAGAGTTCGAGTCCGTACTTGATTATATGAAAAAACGCCAGTATAACTATAAAATATTATTCCTTGAATCTAGTGACGAAGTGCTTGTAAAGCGTTATAAAGAAACGAGAAGGACACATCCGCTTGCGAAGGACGGACGAGTTGACAGAGGTATTGAGCTTGAGAGGAAACAGTTAAAGTTCCTTAAGCAGAGGGCAGATTATATTGTTGATACAAGTACGCTTCTTACAAGAGAATTAAAGCAGGAGTTACAGAAGATAATTCTTGAACGTAAGGAGTATAACAATTTATTTGTAACTGTGCTGTCATTTGGCTTTAAATACGGAATACCAGTAGATGCAGATATTGTATTTGATGTAAGATTTCTGCCTAATCCATATTATGTTGAAGAATTAAGGCCGCTTACAGGCAATGACAAACCAATACAGTCATTTGTAATGAAAGCACCAGAGGCGAAAGAATTTCTTAATAAGGTAGATGATCTTATACAATTTCTTCTTCCTAACTATGTAAAAGAGGGCAAGTCAAGCCTTGTTATAGCTGTTGGCTGTACAGGAGGAAAGCACCGTTCAGTAACACTTGCCAATGAGCTGGCGGCAAGAATAGCAAGTACACCATATGGCTGTAAAGCTGAACATCGTGATATAGACAAAGATGCTAAGAGAAAGGGAGATAAGTAATGTCGTTTTCTTCAGATGTTAAAGAAGAATTAAGCACCAGAATTGATATGGCAAGACACTGCCAGATAGCTGAATTTGCTGCGATTATGGGAATGTCAGGACGTATCAGGAGAGCATCGGGCAAAAGAATGCAGATAGAGATGTCTACTGAGAACGAGATTGCAAGATACAAGTTTATAGTATTATTAGAGCAGATATTTGATATTGATACAGGCGATATAATATATGTTTCAAAGAGCAGCCGTGACACAACAATCAGAATAGAAAATCAGGAATATGTCGCTAAAATATTGCAGACACTTAAATGGGCTGATGAAACATTTGATAATATTGAACCTGTATTTGTTGACCCAAGAATAGTGCAGAAGGACTGCTGTAAGAAAGCATTTATAAGAGGTGCATTTATAGCGGCAGGTTCTATAAGCGATCCTAATAAGTTCTATCATTATGAAATAGTATGCGACTATGAAGAAGATGCACAGTGCCTGTGTGATATGCTTATATTCTTCGGGCTTGATGCTAAGATTACAGTCCGCAAGAATGATTATATAGTATATATGAAGGAAGGCAGTAATATAACAGATGTGCTTAATCTTATGGGAGCATATGTTTCGCAGATGAATCTCTACAATGTTATGATTCTTAAAGAAATGCGTAATGACGTGAACCGTAAGGTTAACTGCGAAACAGCGAACCTTAACAAGACGGTTGCCGCTGCGGTAAAGCAGACTAAGGACATAATATATATAAGGGATACAGTTGGTCTTGGAAGCCTTAAGGACAGCTTAAGACAGGTTGCCGAGGTAAGGCTTGAACACGAGGATATGAACCTTAAAGATATAGGTGCATTGTTAGACCCGCCTGTTGGCAAGTCGGGTGTCAATCACAGACTCAGAAAGATAAGCGAATTCGCAGAACAGTTAAGACTTGAAAGAGGGGATTGACAACAAGCGTATAATAAAAATTAGGTAAGGTAAATTATTAGTTAAATGTATAGACAGAATGGAGGATAATATGACAAAAGTAGATATTATATCAGGATTTTTGGGAGCAGGTAAGACTACTCTTATTGCAAAGCTTTTAAAAGAAGGACTTGCTGGTGAGCAGGTTGTGCTTATAGAAAATGAATTTGGCGAGATAGGTATTGATGGCGGTTTCTTAAAGGAGTCAGGCGTTGAAATCAGAGAGATGAATTCAGGCTGCATATGCTGTTCTTTAGTTGGTGATTTCGGAACATCTTTAAAGGAAGTTGTTGAGAAGTACCACCCAGACAGAATTATTATCGAACCATCAGGTGTTGGCAAGCTTTCAGACGTTATTAAGGCTGTAAAGGATCTTCATATTGAGAATGAAATCCGTTTAAACAGTGCTTCAACAGTAGCCGATGCTTCTAAGGTAAAGGTATATATGAAGAACTTCGGTGAGTTCTTTAACAACCAGATTGAGCACGCTGGAACTATTATTCTTAGTAGAACACAGAATGTATCAGAAGCTAAGTTAAAGACAGATATTGAACTTATCAGATCACTTAATAAGGATGCTCATATTATAACAACTCCTTGGGATGATATTGATGGCAAGCAGATACTTGATGCTATGGAAAATGTTACTAATCTTGAACTTGAAATGCTTGCAGAGGCAGCAGCAAAGGTGGCAGAGGAACACGAACATCACCATCATCACGATGGCGAGTGTGGCTGTGGACACGACCATCACGATGAAGAGCATGAACATCACCATCACGATGGCGAGTGTGGCTGCGGACACGACCACCACGATGAAGAGCATGAACATCACCATCACGATGGCGAGTGTGGCTGCGGACATCATCACGAGCATGGTCATCACCACGCCGATGAAGTATTTACAAGCTGGGGCGTAGAAACTCCTAACAAGTATGACAAGGAAGAACTTTCAGAGATATTAAGAAAGCTTTCTGAGACAGATGATTATGGTAACATCTTAAGAGCTAAGGGTATGCTTCCTTGCACAGATGGTAAGTGGATGTTCTTTGACCTTGTACCAGAAGAATATGAAATCAGGGAAGGTAAGCCTGATTTTACAGGAAGAATATGTGTAATAGGAGCAGAATTAAAAGAAGCTGCTCTTAAAGAATTATTTAATGTATAATTGCGGAAGTTAAAGTACTGGACAATCCGCAGACATCACAGACTGGGGGCATAAGCCCCCAGTGTTATATATAGTTAGAATAGATGGAGGACATATAATGGCACAGGAAGAGTATCAGATTCCTATATTTTTAATAAATGGCCAGTTAGATAGTGGCAAGACCAGATTTATCTCAGATACTATAGCAATGGGACAGTTTGCAGAGGCAAAGAATAAGCTCCTTATCGTATGTGAGGAAGGCGAAGAAGAATACAGTGAGAAGCTTTTAAAAGATAATGGCGTGGATATGGTGGTTCTTGAAAAAGAAGAATTAACAGAAGCCAAGCTTAATGAACTTGATAAAGAGTATGACCCCTGGATAGTAATTGTTGAGTATAATGGTATGTGGGATCCAGCCCTTCTTATGGGAACAGCTAAGCCAAGAGGCTGGGAGATATACCAGTCAATAACACTTATTGATGCTACAGCATTCAATCTTCAGTGGAACAATATGAGATCAATAATTGCAGAGACTGTTAAGTATACAGATATGGTTATATTTAATAGATGTAAGTCAGGTATGGATCTTGGAAGCTACAGAAGAAGTATGAGAGCACTTAATAACACACTTCAGATTGTATTTGAGGACGATAAGGGAGAGATGATGTCAATTGCAGAACAGCTTCCTTATGATGTTAATGCAGATATTATAGAGGTTGATGATGCTGATTACGGAATATGGTATATGGATGTATCAGAAAGACCAGATGTATACGTTGGCAAGAAGGTAAGATTTAAGGGTCAGGTATTAAAGAACAAATATTTCAAAGATAAGAACTTTGTACCGGGACGAAAGGTTATGACCTGCTGTGCTGAGGATACACAGTTTATTGGCTATATAAGCTTTTATAATAACATTGCTTCTTTAGAGAATAGACAGTGGATAATGGTTACAGCAACAATCAAGAATGAATTCCAGATGGCATACAAGAAGAAAGGACCTGTTCTTTATGTAGAAAAGGTTGAAAATGCAGAGCCACCAGTGGAAGAGATGGTTTATTTCTAAGCTTGTAAGCGTGGAGAAAATAGAATTTTATATTCTATATTTTTTGAATAAATCGGACATATATAACAATTAGTAATACGGCTGGAGAGAACAATGATACAGGATATATTTCCTAATAGACTTGATAACCAATATGTAGAATGTAGTCCGCAGGATAATGATGTAATTTTCTTCTTTGAGGGTTCATCACTTCTTGCGAAGTATATTAAAGAAGATACATTAACTTATCCACTGTACAAGCAGTTCATACAGGGGATAAAGACAGGCATATCAAAAGATTCTGTTGATAATTATTCATTTACATACCTTTTATCTGTGGATGATACGAAATATTTTCTTGCACAGAGAAAAGGCGAATTATTAAGAGGACAATATGCTGGTGAAATGGCAGATTCCAAAGTGCATAATGAGTATACATCAGTGGTGGAAGGATTTTCATTTGTCGGGGTAGACTCATTTAGAAAAGCCAAACCGAAAGCCACAGCATTTGCAGCAATAACGGCATATCATCTGTATGGCTGGTACAGGGACAATCATTATTGTGGACGATGTGGCAGACCTACAATACACGATAACAAAGAGCGTATGGTAAAGTGTCCGGTATGTGGCAATATGGTATTCCCAAAGATAAGTCCTGCGGTTATCGTGGCAGTTACAGATAACGACAGGGTTCTGCTTACAAAGTATGCAGGAAGAACATATAAGAATTATGCTTTAGTCGCTGGCTTTAATGAGGCTGGAGAGACAATAGAGCAGACAGTCAGGCGTGAGGTAATGGAAGAAGTAGGACTTAAGGTCAAGAACCTTAAATATTACAAGAGCCAGCCTTGGGGACTTAGCGGCTCACTGCTTTCAGGGTTCTTCTGTGAGCTTGACGGTGATGATAAAATCACATTGCAGGAAGATGAATTATCACTTGGAACCTGGGTTAAGGCAGACGACCTTGACTTAGAAGATGATGGAATAAGTCTTACAAGAGAGATGATATTAAAATTCAAAAAAGAGCATACAATTATTCAGTCTAATTAGAATAATACATAATTATTAAGCATAGAATTATCCCAAACATATGTGGGGTGGTTCTATGCTTAATTGGTTATGGGGCTTTATGATTATCATAGGAATAGTATACGCCCTTATCACAGGTAATATAGAAAGTGTCACGCAGGGGGCATTTGCCTCCGCCAAGGAAGCTGTTACATTATGTATAACTATGTTCGGTATTATGTCATTCTGGTGCGGTCTTATGGAAATAGCAGAAAAATCAGGACTTATAGACAAGTGCAGATACATGATAGAGCCTCTTATAAAATGGCTGTTTCCGGGGGTTCCAAGCAGCTCCAAAGCATTTGGCTATATAGTTACCAATATGATATCTAATTTTCTTGGACTTGGCTGGGCGGCTACACCGGCAGGAATAAAGGCTATGAAAGAGATGGCAGTGCTTAATCAGAATAAGAATATAGCAAGCTGTGATATGTGTACATTTCTTGTGATTAACATTTCTTCAATTCAGTTAATTCCAGTAAATATAATAGCATACAGAAGCCAGTACAAAAGTCCTGACCCGACCGCAATACTATTTCCCTCAATAATAGCAACAACTATAAGCACGCTTGCGGCTGTTATATTTTGCAGGGTTATGACAAGGAGGGAGCGATGATAACTAAGATTTCAGCGTATATAATGCCGTTTGTCATATTGATTATTGTTGGATATGGAATGTACAAAAAGAGTGATAATTACGATAACTTTGTAAATGGTGCAGAGGATGGAATGAGAACAGTGGTTTCAATAGCACCTACACTGATTGGGCTTATGGTTGCGGTTGGAGTATTAAGAGCTTCTGGATTTCTTGATTTTATAGCTGGACTTTTAAGCGGTGTGTGTGGAAAGCTTGGAATACCGGCAAGCATAGTGCCGCTTATTATAGTAAGGCTGTTCAGTTCGTCAGCTGCAACCGGACTTAGCCTTGATATATTCAAGCAGTACGGAACAGACTCATATACAGGACTTATAACGTCTATACTTATGGGGTGTACAGAAACAGTATTTTACACAATGTCAGTATATTATATGGCGGCACGCATTAAAAAAACGCGCTGGACACTTGCTGGTGCATTAATTGCAACAGCGGCAGGCATAGCTGCGAGTGTCATTCTTGCGCGTTATTGTTAATTATTATTTTTTCAGCTTTTTCATAGCAATATTGATGTCTATATTGCCCGATACTCCATTTATTGAACCTGTGCTAGTATACTGCCACATAGCGTATTTGTAGGGATAATATGGAGAGGCAGTCTGATAACCGGCGAACCATTTATCATAACCTTCAAGTCTTTCAAGTTCAACATTATCCATAAAATACAAAAGATTACTGTAGATTAATGGAGTATATCCAGCAGCTTTAATTGTGTCGCAAAATGCGATTATTACGTCAGTTAATTCACTAGCCGAAAGATTTTCCTGACGGAAGCTGTCATTTTCTATAGCTTCTACGTCAATAGCAATTGGGTATGTAATGTTATAAGGCTTTACAAGAGTAAGTACATAGTTGGCTTCTTCGATAGCTTCCTCTTTGTTAAGAGCCTGTGAATAGAAGTATACACCGACATCTATATTATTCTTGATAGCATTAGTTGTGTAAGTATTAAATGAAGTATCTTCCACAAGAAGTCCTGAGCCATAAGCCCTGTAGCCACATCTAATCATAGCAAAATCCACACCTGCGGCTTTAACCTTTGCAAAATCTACATCAGAGTTGTGCTTTGATAAATCAATTCCTGTATATGTCTCGGCATTAGTTCCTGAATAAGTCATCAATCCCTTATCATTGCGGGCAAAGGCTGATTTATCATATTCGCTTGCGGCAAGCTTAGGGTTAATATCGGCAAATACATAATTACCACTTCTATTGACATATACTATGTTGTCAGGATAAAGTTCTTTTAATAATGAGAGTGTAGATGAACCGTTCTCAAATCTGCTTCGGATAAGGTTAAGCATATCGTCTTTCTCAGTATTGCGTGCAGTTTCAATGTCCTTGTCCTCAATTCTTGCTACAGTATCAGCAGTTCTCTTGGAGTCGGTAACAAGCAGGACAATATTGGCTATTATTGAAGCGATGGCAGTAACAAGCAGAACAATTGTCAATACAGATAATTTGCTTTTGCTGCCAGTCCTGCTTTTATTCTTCTGTCTGGAATTAGATTTCCAATCTGAACTGTTATCAGATTGGCTGTTGAAATTATTATCCATAGGTATCCCTCTTTTCTTTATAGTACATTAATGTGTAACCGCATATAAATAAATGATAACTACAGTGTAAACGAGCTGTATTTAAAAGTCAAATAGTAAAATGTAGTAATTGTATTAGAAAAATATAAAAAATATAAGAAAACATATTGACAATATACTAAATAAATAGTATATATAATGTACACCATATTTTTAATATACATCACATATTTAGAGTATATCAGATGCCTGCATAAGATATATGTTGGGTGCATATATTTCTGATTCTTTAGCCTTTTGAAGAAGGTATTTATAGCGTTTCTGCTCAGAATTCAATTGATATATATAACAATCTATAAGGTCTGGGTCAGTTGCGTTATCAAAGTTGGCATATGCGGCACTAAGCGCAGCCTTTGTCATATTAATTTCCTCAACAAGATATTTTTCATCATATGTAGCAGGATTTTTTTTCTTGCTGAACATTTTCAATAGAATTACCTCGTTTCCTCTTTTTTTATAAGTATAGTCAGTAATTGGTAATTCTATACATTAAATAGAATAATAGAGTTAAGACAACTGTATTGTGGTGGCAATTTATATATAAAGTTGTCTGATAAGATATGGGAGAATTAAAGAGAATATGACAGAGCAGTACATAAGATACGCCGCTATGTTTATTATCATAATGATGGCGGTGATTGATGATTACAGACGTTTTAAGGTGTCGAATAGAATTATAATTGCAGGAATGGTTATTGGTGTTGTTATTAATATGGGAAGCCTGATGTATGGAGGTGATGTGAGAGGGTATATATATGGCGGTATGGCAGGTTTTGCAATTATGTATATGGTGTATATATTTGGCGGCGTAGGTGCAGGAGATGTTAAGCTTCTTGCTGTGTGCGGACTGCTGATTGGTGTTACATATATTGTGAGGTTGATATGTGCGGCTATGGTATGTGGTGTATTAACAGGTGTATTAGAGAATGTTGGCGTAATTAAAGGCAGACAGGGTGTATGTATAAGAGATAATGTTTTAATAAAGCAGGGAAGACATACAATACATAGATTTCATTATACATATGCCTTGTGTCTTGGAGCGGCAATTATGGTGGTATTAAATATTAAAGCATAAAGCTGTAGATACTGTAATTAAGATTATATAGTGTATGGAGGAAAGTGTATTTGGCAAAAGATAATATATGCGTGATATATGACGATGATGAGAGTTATGCCAAAAGGCTTATGGGAATAATTAACGACAGTAAGGATATTCCCTACAGGGCTAAAGTGTTTACCAAAGAGGAGGAGTTTAACAGATACATTTTAGCTAATAAGACAGATGTGTTAATGGTTAATGAAGAACAATACACATATGGCATTAATCATGAGGATATTAAGACAGATGATAACAGCGTTATTGTTCTGTGTGAAGATGAGAAAGAAGCAGGAATTATTAATGATAAGAAAGAGAAAGGGCTTATCGGTGTGTGCAAATACCAGCCAGCTTACCAGCTTTTAGGGTCAATTACAAGACAAAGACCAGATAGAACGCAGAGGGTTGAGGATATTACCAGATATATCGGAGTGTATGGCTTTAATTCGACTTTAAGAGTGACTTTGGCAATGGTTATTGCGGCGGCATATTCTAAAAAGGGACGGACACTTTTTATCAATCTTGATGAATTCTCAGGCATTGAGCATATTATGATGTCTGACGGGTGTAGTAATCTGTCAGATGTATTCTATATGTTTAAGCAGGCAGGAGAGCATTTTACACAGCAGATTAGAGAATGTATAAAGGCGAATGAGTTATTTGACTATATACCGGCTGTGGTATGTGCTGATGATATATCGTATGTTAATGACAGGCTTATAAGTGGTCTGCTGGATGAGCTGGCACATAATTTAAAATATGATTATATTGTTGTTAATATATCAGAGGGAATTAACAAGCCTTGGAGCATTATGGGAAGATGCAGTAATGTATATATATCTGACAGTGGAGATTATATAGAGAATTGCAGATTTAATAATCTGAAAAGATATTTTATTGAAAGCGGGAAGGAAGCTATTGTTGACAGAATGATGAGAATTAATCTTAAGATGAAGGATACAATGGATGAGGGTTTTCTTAAAAGAATTATGTATACAGATGCGTATGGTTATGTAAGTTCTTTATTAGATATGGTGTAGAAATGACATAGAAGAAGTTAAGCATAGCATAGGGAGTAAGTATGAATAGCAGGCATTATGGAAGAATTATTCTTTGAATTAAAACAAAAAGTCTATGAAAAGCTTGATATTAATCTGGACGTGTCCGATGAGGATTTGTATAAGGTAATAGATGTATGTATATATGAGATTTCACAGCATAGGGCTATATCTGTCCATAACAGGGAACTTTTAAGGCAGCAGCTTTATAATTCAATTAAACGTCTTGATATATTACAGGAGTTACTGGAAGATGATGATATAACAGAGATAATGATTAATGGGTATAAAGATATATTTATTGAGAAGAAAGGCAGGATAACTAAATGGAATAAACAATTTGAAAGCAGAGAGAAGCTTGAAGATATAGCACAGAGAATAGCGGCGATGTCGAATAAGACAATTAATGAAGCGATACCTATTGTAGATACAAGGCTGGCTGATGGTTCAAGAGTGAATATGGTATTATCGCCGATAGCCATAGATGGACCAGTCATAACGATAAGAAAATTCTATGATACGCCAATAGATATTGACAGATTAATTGAGTTAGGTTCTATAACTAAGGAAGCGGCAGATTTTCTTGAATTACTTGTAAAATGCCGTTACAACATATTTGTTTCTGGTGGCACAGGAAGTGGTAAAACAACATTTCTTAATGCACTGTCTAATTTTATTCCCAAAGATGAGCGAGTTATTACAATTGAAGATTCGGCTGAATTGCAGATCCAGGGGGTTGGCAATCTTGTAAGACTTGAAGTAAGAAAGTCCAATATGGAATGTGATAATGAAGTCTCAATAAGAGATCTTATAAGGTCAAGCCTAAGAATGAGACCTGACAGAATAATTGTAGGTGAAACAAGAGGTGAGGAGGCTCTTGATATGTTACAGGCAATGGGAACAGGACACGATGGCAGCCTGTCAACAGGACACAGTAATAGTTCTAAGGATATGCTTACAAGATTAAGGACAATGGTTCTTATGGGAATAGATATGCCAGCAGAAGCTATTGACAGGCAGATTGCTTCTGCAATAGACATAATTGTCCATTTAAAAAGAATGAGGGATAAGACAAGAAAGGTATGGGAGATTACAGAAGTATGTGGTTATAAGAATAATGAATTTGAACTTGTTCCATTATATAAGTACGTTGAGGAGGGCGAAGATAAAAATGGAAATATTATTGGCACACTTAAAAGACAGAATAACAGCCTTAAGAATACTGAAAAGCTTGAGTGGTCAAAAGACACAGGAACAATGCAATGTAAATCTTAATAAATTTATTAAACAGGCACATCTATCTGGTAGGAATGATTACATTTATCTTTTGCAGGCAGTATTGATAGTAACTGCTGTTTCTTATGTATTTTATGATAGTTTAATTCCAGTAATAATATTCAGCCCTTATGTTATTTATCATATTAAAAAGCAGAGATTTAATGAAAGGTATCAGAATGATAATGAGCTTATAAGACAGTTCAGAGATGGAATGCAGGCAGTCTCATTTGCGTTGAATACTGGTTACTCAATTGAGAATTCATTTGCAGAGGCATTGCAGGAACTGGTTATGCTGTATGGACAAAATGCAGTAATTGTTGCAGATTTTAATATGATTGTGAACAGAATAAGAAGAAATGAAAATCTTGAAGATATATTAGACGATTATGCAGCAAGTACCAATCTGGATGACATAAAATATTTTGCTGAAATATTCAGATATGCGAAAAGGAGCGGAGGTGATGTAATAGGAATTATAAAGCAGACCTCGCATATAATTCACGAAAAGGCAGAAGTCCAACAGCAGATAGATACAATAATTACAGGAAAGAGGTTTGAGCAAAGAGTTATGGTATGTATGCCGCTGGTGATTACATTATATCTTAGATTAACATCTCCTGAATATATTGATGTTCTTTATGGCAATGTTATGGGAATTATAGTTATGACAATATGCCTTCTGATATATGCCGCCGCAGTTATGCTGGCACAGAAAATAACAGACATAAATATATGATACATATGATACGGCAGGTGGATAATATGAGGAGTGATTTAATATATAAGATAAGTGGAGTGTACAAATGGAAATAAAAAGACCAGAGCCGGGTGAAGAACCTGAACAGATAACGCTTGACGTTAAAGATGAGAATAGTGGAACTACTATAAGCATAGATACAGTTATTAGTCCAAGAAAGATGACTTATGAGGAAACGATGTCCTGCTTTGACAGGGCATATGATGAACTGCTGGATATTTTGCAAAAAGATAATGATTCACTGGATAATATTGTTATGTCAATTCAGTTCCCTGACAGCTTATGTAATGGGATTGTCAATATACATATATATCCGGAAGATTACCGGATTATAGATTATGACGGAACGGTATATAACGAAAATATTGGTGTAGGTGAAAGTGTAGAAACAGCATTGAATTATGTAATGTCGTATGAAGATTATACAAGAAATGGAGTAATAGATATTAATGTTAAATCATTGGGGGAAAATCCGCATAGTATGCTAACGACAGATAAGCAGACACTTAAAAGAATTATAGACAACGCATTAAAGGAAAATGAGGATAAAGCTGTTATAGAACTGCCGGATACAATAAACAACGCCAGTGTTACATATGCCTATGTGCAATCACAGACAGGAAGTAAGAATAATCTTTTATTTGCAGCTATAATTGTAATTGCTGTTATAGTGCTTATTTATTACAAGAAGAAAACCAAAGCTAAAGAGGAACAAAAGCTTAGGCAGAAGCAGTTACAGTATGACTATTCAGAGGTCATATCCAAGCTTACGCTTCTGCTTGGTGCAGGAATGACAGTACGCAGGGCGTGGGAGAAGATGATAGAAGATTATATGAGGAAAAAGAAAAGTGCTAAAGATGAGAGAATTGTGTATGAGCAGATGTATATAACAGATTGCCAGATAAAGTCAGGTATAAGTGAATATAAGGCTTATGAAGAATTCGGACATAGATGTCAGACAAGAGAATACCTGAAATTAGCATCACTATTACAGACTAATATAAAGAAAGGAACAAAAGAGTTAAAAGAATTATTATATCAGGAATCCTATGATGCATTTGAACAAAGAAAGAGCCTTGCAGTTAAGAAAGGAGAGGAGGCAGCAACAAGATTATTAATGCCTATGTTTATGCTGTTGATAGTGGTAATGATAATTGTTATGGTGCCAGCAGTCATAAGCTTTCAGGTGTAAAAATGCAGGACAGGTCATAAGAATAAGTTACAAGAACAGGTAGAAGTTCTATTTATATGAAGATTGGTATCGTTGCGTGCAGGATACTAATCTTTCAGGAAGCAATACATAACTTTAAGGAGAAAATATATGCCTTGTAGGAAAATGTATAATTTTTGGGAGGAAATGTATGCTTTTTAGGAAAATGTATAATTTTTAGAAAGAAATGCACGCAGAAAAGAGGATAAATATGGGAAATAGAATAGCACAAAATGTAATAATAAAGTCAGTTAAGAAATTCTGGAATGAAGAAGATGGAATGGGTGTTGTGGAAATAGTTCTTATTACGGTTGTTCTGATTGGACTTGTAATAATATTTAAAAGTCAGATAACATCATTAGTCAATAAGCTTTTATCAAAGATGACTTCCCAGGCTAACAAAATATGATAGCTGTTAGTCTGAGTAATAATGCTGTTAATTGTGGCACCAATAATATACATAATGCTGTTAATTGCGATGTACATAATATATATAATGCTGGTTGCGGTATGAACAGTTATATGTGTAATAAGGCTATTTTACATATATCATTGCCGGCACAATTGACAGTTATGGCGGCAATGGTATTAATGGTTGTGATTTCCCTGATTACAACGTGCATTAAGTCATCACTGCAATCAGGGTATTATACGATTGTTAAACAGAGCTGCAGGTTGTCGGAGGAGTCAGTATTTGCAAGTTATAATAACCAGCTGCTTAAAGATTTTAATATATTTGCATTGAATAAATCGGACATACTCAATAATAAGCTGTGTAGTTATATTAACGAAAATATAAGCAGTTATTCACCAAATATAAGCTTATCAGATTGTGCTTTTAATACGTTTTCGTATATGACAGATAATGAGGGATATGGTGTCGAGGAGCAGATTGTTAAGGCTATGGAATATGGAATGTATAGCAATGTGCTTGATAAAGAACAACAGTCTATTCTAAGTGGCGAAGAACAGGAGAATGTCCAGAATGATAAAGAACAAGAGTCTGTTCAAGCTGATAATGAATGTAAGTATGTTAGATGTGGTGAAAATTTAAGTGAGGCACAGGCATATTCTGAGCAGTTTATGGAAGATAATGAAAACTTAAAAAAGGATCTGGCTGATATGTTAGAGCAGTATGATGATGGTGATATGCAGTATGAAGATAGGCAGAAAGAACAGATTAATACTTCGTTAAATGCAGTATGGCAGTTGTATGAATACCTGAAGTCAGGAATTTGTGAGACTGTGACAGAAGGCAGGATTTCTGATAAATATATAGAAATACAGGAGCTTGCAGATGAATACATTAAGAGCCGTGACATTTCTTTTATAAATAAAGATGTAATAAAAAGAAGTATCGAAGCAAGTGGGAATGAAGATACATTAAAGAAAAATGTATTAAGCACGGAATATGTTGCGAAGCATTTTATCTGTTATACGGACACATCACCGGGTGATAATGACAGAGCAGGAAGCAGTGCTTTATTAGATTATGAAATGGAATATATTATTGGAGGTGAACATAATGACAGAAAGAATGTATACAAGGTAATTAACCAGTTATCTGTTATAAGAGAGGGTGTTAACTTATCTTATCTTATAAGTTCACAGCTCGATTTTATTGCTGTTAATAAAAGTGTAAGCAAAGGCAGTGAGTTACAGCAGTATATAAAAGATGTAATCCAGATAAATGGCATAAGTTATGAACACAGGGATATTGATTATGATACTAATAAAAAGGTATGCGAGATAGCTGCACAATATGGGGCAGATGTAAGTTATGAATATTATGATGCAGCCGCAGATTATGATTATTACCGCTTGAATATTAAATATCCTGTAAAGTCGAGATTGTTCGGACTTAATAAGCTGTGTGATTATAAGGCACTTGTAAGGGTTGAGATGGCGGTGTAGTACGTCCCGGCACAATAAGGATAAATCTGGATTTGCTCTACGAAATAAAGATGATGGGGATTGAATAAATACAAATATGGATTTGCCACGTTAAATTGAGATGTCGGCGCAATGTAATATAGATAAGGAGTGATATGAGATTAATAATAAGTAGTTCTGGAATGATGGTTATTATTATTCTGATTGTGATTATACATAATTCGATTATCAGTGATAATTACTGTAATATGGAGATGAACAGCAGTATTAATGGGGCATTTGATTATGCTTTGGATAAAGTGTCAGATGGTTACATAACGGGTGAATATGATGATATTCCAGATGATGTATTTACAACACAGCTTATGAGAAGTTTCTGTAAGTCATTTAATGAGACTGTCAGTTCAGATGCAGAGTATACAGTTACGCTGTTATATGCGGACAGGACGGCAATGCTGTATGACATAGCAATTGAAGCAGAATACAGTTATGGATATAAGGGAAGAAAGAATAAATGTATATGCCAGAGGGCTGTAAAGTTAAATTGACAATATATATATATTCATTTATAATTCCACAATATGATTTCAATTGATTAATATATTAGGTCAATTGTGGAAAGGAGAGACCACATTAAAAGTGGCTGTTATATAATGGAAATTCAGATATTACATTGGTTTGAAACATTACATAACCCAATAACTAATCCAATATTTTATGTGATTACTACATTGGGGAATGCAGGCTGGTTCTGGATAGTATTAGCTGTGCTTATGCTTACAGTTCTTCCTAAGAAATATAAAAAAGCAGGGCTTACAATGGCAATAGCACTTATATTGTCGCTTATATTCTGTAATGGAATAATGAAGCATCTATGGGCAAGACCAAGAGCATTCTGGGTAGTTGGACAGAATTTTGTTGTTGGCAATGAATTCGAGAATTTATATGGAATATTTAATTCTATTCACGATTATTCGTTCCCATCAGGACATTCGTCAGCTTCGTTTGCTGCGGCAGTGTCAATATTTATGTGGAGAAAGAAGGAAGGAAGTGCGGCACTGGTACTTGCGGCACTTATAGCATTTTCTAGACTGTACTTTACAGTACATTATCCAACAGATGTGCTTGTCGGTACAATCACAGGTGCATTATATGGTGTAGCGGCTTATTTTATTGTTAAGGCACTTATGAATAAAGTCCCAAAGCTTAATGCTATATTTAATAAGCAGTAATAATGAAATAGTAATGATAATATAAATTGTAATTATGTTAAAAATAAAGGCTGTCCGATTATGATATGGCTAATCTTTACAGAACATTTTGTGTCAGGTAAAGAGGCATATCAATATTGGACAGCCTTTTGTGATAGTGCTTGTATTTTTTATGTATTTTTGTGAAAGCTATATTGACATTTGATTAAGATGTGCTAATATAAAATCACTTTTGTAAAATATATTTATAAAAGATATTTACAGAAGTGATTTTAAAATAGATAACAATTATTAAGTGGCAATATCATTGTCATAGAAATGAGGTTAAGGATGAACGAAGAAATGTGTGTTGAAAAGATGCCAATTACAGATGAATATCTTGAAAAGATGGACGCATATTGGAGAGCTGCCAATTACTTAGCAGCTGCCCAGCTTTATCTTTTAGATAATCCTCTCTTAAGAGAGCCTTTAAAGAAGGAACATATTAAGAAGAAAATCGTAGGTCACTGGGGTACAGTTCCGGGTCAGAATTTCGTTTACTGTCATATGAACAGAGCTATTAAGAAGTATGATCTTGATATGGTGCTTATATCTGGTCCTGGTCACGGCGGCAATTTCTTTGTAGCTAACTCATACCTTGAGGGAACATACAGCGAAGTATATCCGAATGTAAGTCAGGATATGAACGGATTAAAGAAGCTTTGCAAACAGTTCTCGTTCCCAGGAGGAATATCAAGCCACGTTGCACCTGAGACACCAGGTTCAATTAATGAGGGTGGTGAGCTTGGTTATTCGATAGCACATGCATTTGGTTCGGTATTTGACAATCCGGATCTTATAACAACTTGTATTGTTGGTGATGGTGAAGCTGAGACAGGACCACTTGCTACAGCATGGCATTCTAATAAGTTCCTCAATCCTGTGACAGACGGAGCAGTGCTTCCAATATTACACCTTAATGGATATAAGATAAGCAACCCTACAATATTCTCACGTATATCACACGATGAGATAGAAAGTTTCTTCCACGGATGTGGCTGGAAACCATATTTTGTTGAGGGCAATGATCCAATGACAATGCATAGAAAGATGGCAGAGACATTAGATACTGTTATTGAGGAGATTAAGGAAATACAGAGAGAAGCAAGAGAAGAAGGTAAGACAGAAAGACCATTCTGGCCTATGATTGTACTTAGAACACCAAAGGGCTGGACAGGACCAAAGGTTGTTGATGGCAAGGAAATTGAGGGAACTTTCAGGGCACATCAGGTTCCAATTATGATGGATAGACCAGAACATTTACAGCAGCTTAATGATTGGCTTGAAAGCTATAAGCCAGAAGAATTGTTTGATGAAAATGGCAGATTAATTCCAGAGTTAAGAGCACTTGCACCAAAAGGAGATCACAGAATAAGTGCCAATCCTCACGCTAATGGTGGTAAGCTTTTAAGAGATTTAAGACTTCCAGATTTCAGGGATTACGGCGTTGACGTACCTTTCCCAGGAGCACAAGATGGTCAGGATATGATTGAACTTGGAGGTTTTGTAAGAGATATATTCAAGTTAAATGAAGAAACTAAGAACTTCCGTATCTTTGGACCAGATGAAACAATGTCTAACAGATTAGGCAAAGTATTTGAGGAGACTAACAGGGATTGGAATAATGTTCTTAAGGATAATGATGAATTCCTTGCCAAGGACGGACGTGTAATGGATTCAATGCTTTCGGAGCATATGTGTGAAGGCTGGTTAGAAGGATATCTTCTTACAGGACGTCATGGTTTCTTTGCAAGCTATGAAGCATTTATCAGAATAGTAGACTCTATGGCGGCACAGCACGCTAAATGGTTAAAGGTATGTTCACAGCTTCCTTGGAGACAGTCAATTGCTTCACTTAACCTTATTCTTTCATCAAATGTATGGCAGCAGGATCATAACGGATTTACACATCAGGATCCAGGCTTCCTTGACCATATAGCTAATAAGAAGGCGGATGTGGTAAGAATGTATCTTCCACCAGATACTAACTGCTTGCTTTCTTGCTTTGACCATTGCATAAGAAGCCGTGATTATGTCAATGTGCTTGTTACATCTAAGCACCCAAGACCACAGTGGCTTACTATGGAACAGGCTGTTAAGCACTGTACACAGGGTGTTGGCATATGGGAATGGGCAAGTAATGACCAGGGAGAAGAACCAGATGTAGTAATTGCTGGCTGTGGTGAGACACCTACACTTGAAGCACTTGCGGCTGTTACAATATTAAGAGATAATATGCCTGATTTAAAGATTAGATTTATAAATGTAGTCGATTTATTCAAGTTACAGTCTAATACACAGCACCCTCACGGTCTGTCAGATACAGATTATGACGCTTTATTTACAAAGGATAAGCCAATTATATTTGCATTCCACGGCTATCCAACACTTATACACGAGCTTACATATTACAGACATAACAGAAATCTTCAGGTATTCGGTTATCAGGAGGAGGGTACAATCACAACTCCATTTGATATGAGAGTACAGAACGAGATTGACCGTTATCATCTTGTACAGGCTGTTATTAATGCACTTCCACAGCTTGGCAACAAAGGTTCATATCTTCTCCAGAAGATGAGAGATACTTTAGTTGCACATAAGCAATATATAAGCGAGTATGGTATGGATCTTCCAGAGGTACAGGAATGGAAGTGGCATACACCAGATAATAAATAATGGTTATAAAACTAGTTAGTGAATAATTGAGTGATTTATATAAAATATTTTATAAAAGCTGCTTAATGTATTGCAAAATGTACAAAAAAATAATATTATATAAGTAACTTTTTGAAATGTATTTATTAAAAGTAAGGGGATACGTCATATAGCAGGATGTGTCCCCATACTTGTAGTAACGGGTGTTACAGAAACGGAGGATTTTACAATGAATAACAAACCATCTATTAAAATCGGAATTGTGGCAGTGAGCAGGGACTGTTTCCCAGAGAGCCTGTCAGTGAACAGAAGAAAAGCTTTAGTTGAGGCTTACAAGAACAAATATAATGCAGATGAAATATATGAATGTCCAATATGTATAGTCGAAAGCGAGATACATATGCAGCAGGCATTAGAAGATGTCAAGAAAGCTGGCTGTAATGCTTTATGTGTATATCTTGGTAATTTTGGACCAGAAATTGCAGAAACTATGCTTGCTAAATATTTTGACGGACCTAAGATGTTCGTTGCGGCAGCAGAAGAAACATCAGCTAATGGAGGCCTTGTAGGTAACAGAGGAGATGCTTATTGTGGTATGCTTAATGCAAGCTACAACCTGAAATTAAGAGGAGTTAAGGCATATATTCCGGAATATCCAGTAGGAACAGCAAGTGAATGTGCAGATATGATTCACGAATTCATACCGGTTGCAAAGGCTGTATATGCGTTAAATAATCTTAAGATTATAAGCTTTGGACCAAGACCTAATAATTTCCTCGCCTGCAATGCACCAATTAACCAGTTATACAATCTTGGCGTTGAGATAGAAGAGAATTCAGAGCTTGACCTTTTTGAAAGCTATAATAATCACGCAGGAGATGAGAGAATTCCAGCGGTTGTAAAGAGTATGGAGAAGGAATTAGGAGAAGGTAATAAGAAACCTGAGATACTTTCGAAGCTTGCACAGTATGAGCTTACACTTCTTGACTGGGTAGAAGCACATAAGGGTTCAAGAAAATATGTTGCAATCGCAGGAAAATGCTGGCCAGCATTCCAGACACAATTTGGCTTTGTTCCTTGCTATGTTAATTCACGTCTTACAGCTATGGGAATACCTGTATCCTGTGAGGTTGATATATACGGAGCTTTAAGTGAATTCATAGGAACAGTTGTAAGCGATGATGTTGTTACACTTCTTGATATTAATAATACGGTTCCATCAGATATATACGAAGAAGATATTAAGGGCAGATTCAATTATACAATTAAGGATACATTTATGGGCTTCCATTGTGGCAATACAGCAGCGTGCAAGCTTTCATTCTGTGAGATGAAGAACCAGATGATTATGGCACGTTCACTTCCAGAAGAAGTTACTAACGGAACACTTGAGGGAGATATTGTACCTGGTGATATTACATTTTTCAGGTTACAGAGTACTTCAGACAGCCAGTTAAGGGCGTATGTTGCACAGGGTGAAGTTCTTCCTGTAAGAACACGTTCATTTGGTGCTATAGGAATATTTGCAATTAATGAAATGGGAAGATTTTACAGACACGTGCTTGTTGAGAAGAATTATCCTCATCATGGGGCAGTAGCATTTGGACATTATGGAAAGGCTTTGTTTGATGTGTTTAAGTATCTTGGCGTTGAGGACATATCATATAACCAGCCGGCAGGCGTGCTTTATAAGTCAGAAAATCCTTTTGCATAGTTAAGATTATAACGTAAATAGATAATAGTTTATAGAAATGGGGTGTGGTATGTATTATATAGGTGTTGACCTTGGGACATCTTCGGTTAAGCTGATATTGATGGAACCAACAGGTGATATTGTAAATACAGTATCTAAGACTTATCCTATAAGCTTTCCAAAGCCAGGCTGGTCAGAGCAAAATCCGACAGACTGGTATGATAAGACCTGTGAGGGAATCAAAGAGCTTATAAAGGATATAGATAAGGACAAGGTTGCAGGAATAAGCTTCGGAGGTCAGATGCACGGTCTTGTTATTCTTGATGAGAATGATAATGTAATAAGACCGGCAATTCTTTGGAATGATGGAAGAACAACTAAGGAATGTGATTATCTTAATAATGAGATTGGAAAGGATAAGCTTACAGAATATACAGCGAATATAGCATTTGCTGGCTTTACGGCTCCTAAGCTTCTCTGGGTTAAGAATAATGAGCCTGACAATTTCAAAAAGATTGCTAAGATAATGCTTCCTAAAGATTATATAGCCTACAGGCTTACAGGAGTACATTGCACAGATGTATCGGATGCGTCAGGTATGCTTTTATTAGATGTTAAAAAGCGTGACTGGTCAGAAGAGATGATTAACATATGCAAAATTTCAAGAAAACAGCTTCCGGCTTTGTATGAAAGCTACGAAAAGGTTGGCTGTATTACTAAAGAAGCTGCTATGGAGCTTGGACTTCCAGACAATGTATGTGTAGCTGCTGGAGCAGGTGATAATGCTGCTGCGGCAGTAGGTACTGGAACTGTTGGGGACGGAATGTGCAATATTTCTCTTGGAACAAGCGGAACAATATTTATATCAAGCAGTAACTTTAGCGTTGATAATAATAATGCACTTCATTCCTTTGACCACGCGGACGGCTATTATCATCTTATGGGCTGTATGTTAAGTGCAGCTTCCTGCAATGGCTGGTGCATTGATGCCGCTTATTGGCTATTATCTCGGAAGTCTGTTTGCCGATATGGTTA